>Ga0315282_10000170_pt1 | contig 132567 bp, 110 predicted proteins | sample YL17G07_20_MG_FD_203693 | JGI IMG/M metagenome (GOLD analysis project Ga0315282, IMG submission 203693) | Sediment microbial communities from Yellowstone Lake, YNP, Wyoming, USA - YL17G07_20 | ecosystem: Environmental > Aquatic > Freshwater > Lake > Sediment | place: USA: Wyoming | collected... | reverse complement strand
CGATGTCTAAAATTCCATATTTCAGCCAAAATTGTGCATAACCCGTCTAATTTGGTGCGTAACTCCTCTGGAGTGTGCAGAAGTCGCAGGTCTTTATGTTAACGTTCTGCTTTCAGAAATAGTGCTTTATTAAAAACCTTTTCAGGTCTCCTATCCCCGACAAAACACATCACCTGCACAGAACATGCACCAGTATATGTAAAGCACTCAAGTTTAAAATAGACACTTGCACACTTATTCACCATGTTATATGTTATTGTTTATACATATAATTAAGTTAGATATTAAATAATAGTCTTATAATAGCTGTTCTAATAATAAGGGGGTTAATTGATTGACAGGGTTGAAATAGTGGTGAAAGCTGGTGATGGTGGAGATGGAGTAATTAGTTTCCGAAGAGAGAAGTACGTCCCTTTTGGTGGTCCCGATGGTGGGGACGGGGGTGATGGCGGAAGTGTAATACTAAAAGCAGATAGAAATGAAAATACTCTGCTGAAATACCATCAAGGCGGGAAAAAGTTCAACGCAGGCCGTGGCTCGAAGGGTGCATCGAAAAAGATGCATGGCAGGAATGGTGAGGATTTGATTCTGCCTGTACCCCTCGGAACCCTTGTATTCAATATGGAAACCCTGGGCAGGCGACTTCTTGCAGACCTCATCGGTAATGGACAGTATATTGTTATAGCACAGGGGGGGCGTGGTGGTAAGGGAAATGTCCATTTTACCACTTCTACTAACCAGGCACCTCGTATCGCGCAGAAGGGGGAAAGGGGCAAGGAAATCTCGCTCATCCTTGAGTTGAAGCTCCTTGGAGATGTGGGTATCATTGGCCACCCAAGTGTTGGAAAATCTACCCTGCTGGCCGCGGCATCAGCAGCGCGACCTAAGATTGCGGAATATCCTTTCACAACAAAAGAGCCCATTCTTGGTGTTGCGTCAGTCGGTGACAGGACATTTGTGTTGGTGGAGATACCCGGTCTGATTGAGGGAGCGCATCGAGGTGTTGGCCTTGGCCATGATTTTTTACGTCACGCCGAGCGTACCAGAGTGCTGATACATTTAATAGATGGAAACTCTGCCGACCCAAAGGCTGATATGGAGCAGGTAAATGAGGAGCTGTCCCTTTTCAATGCTGACCTGGCAGCAAAACCACAAATTATAGCTATAAATAAAATTGATATCCCTGATGTAAGGGATCGCATACCTGAACTGAAGAGACAGCTAAAACGTACCGGCTTGCCGTTGCATTTTATTTCCGCAGCTACAAGAGAAGGCGTAGCGCCCCTGATGGCTGCTGCCTGTCATATGATTGATACGGTGGCTCCGATTGAATCTAAGAAGGAGGAAGTTAAGGTGTTCCGACCGCAGCCGCAAAGGGAAAGGATTGAAGTGACTCGGGAAGGGGAGGTGTTTGTTGTATCGTCTCAAAAGGCCGTGAATCTTATCGAGAGGATGGACATAGGCAATCCGGAGGTACGTGCTTATATATGGGTACAATTGTCAAGCATGGGGGTGGTCGGTGCTTTAAAAAAGGCTGGTGCTGTGCCCGGGGCTGCCGTTCGATTTGGTACAATCGATATGAATTGGGATTAGGTCGATGATCGGATTAACGTCGTTCGATGCAAATGCTATGTATGTAAGGGGCTCATGTCGGCAATGAAGATCGGTGTGTTAGGCGGAACGTTTGATCCCATCCACAATGGGCATCTCGGTATAGCTGAGTCGGCTTGCCGGGAGCTGGGTCTTGCACAGGTGCTGTTTGTGCCGGCGCGCGATCCGTGGCTGAAGGGGCCTCGAAGCGTTGCTTCTGCCCATCATCGAGTCGAGATGGTAAAACTGGCGATCTCGGCGCATCCCCGTTACAATGTTTCGTATGTAGATCTGCAGCGGAATGGCCCGTCATACACTGTCGACACGCTATCCGATCTGAGGAGAGAACTCGGATCGACAGCTGATTTATATTTCGTCTTGGGCATGGATGCAATGGAGGGGCTGCCCGGTTGGAGGGAGCCCGAGCGCATTATTAAAATGTGTCATCTGATTGTGGCAAAACGCCCCGGGGTGGATGTGATAGATTTAAAGATGCTGGAGAAAAGGCTGCCGGGCGTATTGGAGAAGGTTATAGTGATTGATAACGATTTGTATGATACTAATTCGACGGGGATCAGGCGGCGGGTTGCCGTCGGTCATTCAATAAACGGCCTGGTGCCGGATGCTGTGGCGCTTTATATTCGAGAGAACTCTTTGTATATTAAGGAGGTTTGATTTGGCTCCAGATTATAAAGAAAGACTATTGAAATATACAAAAGAACACGCGGTTTTACATGGCGATTTTGTATTGGCGTCGGGGGCCAAGGCCAAATTTTTCTTTGATATGAAGATGGTGACTCTCTCGGCTGAGGGGGGGTACTTGGTCGGCAAGGTATTGTTCGATATGCTTAAGGCTATCAATATATCCGCTGTCGGTGGTCTGACGTTAGGCGCCGATCCTATCGTGATGGCTGTGGCGCTTGTAAGTTATATAGAAGGCAGGCCCATTCCAGCCTTTATCGAGCGGGGTGTGGTGAAAGATCATGGCACGATGAAGACGATAGAAGGACACGTGCCGGTGAAAGGGTCGCCAGTTGCTATTGTTGAGGATGTAATAACTAAGGGAGGCGCTACTTTAAAAGCAATCGGGATTGCCGAGGAGGCCGGGTGCAAAGTGGTGAAGGTAATAGCATTGTTGGACAGACATGCCGGTGGTAGTGATGAGGTGCGACGGCGGGGATATGACTTCTCTGCTGTATTGCATGCCGATGCAGATGGTAACATAAGTTTGGGATAGAACCATTTGGATTCGATGTTCAGCGTTATGATTGAAGCGATAGATCGTCGGCGAGGGTTTCCTAAAACAAAAAAATCGGTATAATATCTTATATTAACTATAAATAGTACAAATCGGAGAGAGAGATTATATGTGTCCTTCAGACAACGAAGTATTTGACAGCATGTTAAGCGGTGTTTCAGAGTTGGATGAAAAAGAGAAGTGGTATCAGTACGCATGGAAGGTCCCTCTTGGCATGTTGCTATATATACCGCGGTGGATGTATGATTTTTGGGTTCGGCCTATTAAACGTAGGCACATGAGGTAGAGAAGAGGATTGCAGGAGACATATGAAGTGGTTTAAAACCCATCTTGAGGGGACGTTGTGGATTATATGGCTTGGAGGCGGTGCAATACTCGCCGGGCTCATTGTAGCCATATTGAAATCAGAGACTGTCGAGAGCGGCTTAAGCTTGACGGGCTGGTGGCTGATCATCCTTTTCAGTGTAGGTTATCTCGCTACTCTGATCAAGGTATGTAACTGGGTATTGGAAGAGAAAGCACAAGATAGAAGTATAATGTGGGCATTCCTCATCGGCCTTGTTGGTGGGATCTTCCCGATAATAGTAGCTTTATTTGGCAGGAACAATACTATAATTAAAGTCTCCGGCAAAGCTGAAAGTGTGGGTGATTTTGAAGTCAGGAGGCTTGTAGAAAGGGAGAAAGATCAACCTTTAAATATAGGTCAGAGCTCTGAGCGGGCGCTGAGATTAGCTAAGGAGCACTTCAATCGGGCCCTTGAGTATGAGGGCATGAACGAATATAACAAAGCTATTAATGAATATAGTAAAGCTATGGAACTCCATAGCCGGTATGCTATGGCATACTATAATCGAGGCATGCTTCTTATGCGGACAGGCAAGAAGGTCAGGGCGAGGATGGACTTTCAAAAGGTTATTTCACTCTCAGAAGGGACAGAGCTTGCCGATATGGCTAGCCGCGCTATGCAAGAGTTGGAAATGTAGGATATTGGATAGTCCCTCGGAGGAATGTTAGATATCTAGATTCTTCACATTTGCTGCATGGGCTTGAATGAAGGCCTTGCGGGGTTGCACTTCCTCTCCCATAAGTGTCTCAAAAATTTTATCTGCCTCTACAGCGTCCTGAACGCTTACCTGCAGGAGAGTACGTGTCTCTGGATTCATAGTCGTCTCCCAGAGCTGTTCGGAGCTCATTTCGCCAAGTCCTTTGAATCGCTGAACCGATCCTTTCCCCTTGCCCTTCTTTGATATTTCCTCCATCTGCTTATCAGTGTATGCCCACAATTTCTCCTTGCCCATTGAGATGCGGTACAGCGGAGGCTGAGCGATATACAGATGGCCGTGATGGATGAGTTCGGCCATATGGCGGAAGAAGAAAGTGAGAAGGAGGGTGCGAATATGAGCGCCGTCTACATCTGCATCGGTCATGATTATGACGCGACCGTATCTTAGTTTCGTGAGGTCGATCTGGTCGTCGAGGCCTGCGCCTAAGGCGGTGATAATAATGCGAATTTCTTCGTGGTTAAGCATCTTCTCCGGGGAAGCCTTCTCAACATTGAGAATTTTGCCTTTTAAAGGCAGTATAGCCTGGAATCGGCGGTCGCGTCCCTGTTTGGCTGAGCCTCCGGCCGATTCACCCTCGACCAGGTAAATTTCACACTCCTCGGGATTCTTATCTGAGCAATCGGCCAGCTTGCCGGGGAGATTGCCCAAGTCCATGGCGTTCTTGCGTAGTACCAGATCGCGTGCTTTGCGCGCCGCGTCTCGAGCGCGGGCTGAGGTTAAACATTTGTCTACAATGCGTTTAGAATCCGCAGGGTGTTCATTCAGGTAAAGAGCCAGTTCATCGGAGACCACAGTCGCAACGTGCCCTTGCACTTCCGGGTTGCCTAGCTTGGCCTTGGTTTGCCCCTCGAATTGGGGCTCTGCAATTTTTACACTGACGATGGCTACAAGCCCCTCGCGGGTGTCGTCCCCAATGAGGTTTGAATCATCTTCTTTAAGGAGCTTCAGGCTGCGGGCTGTATCATTAATAACCCGGGTGAGGGCCGCCCGAAAACCTGTAATATGGCTTCCGCCGTCCTCCGTATTTATGCAGTTGGCGAATGCGAGGACATGCTCAGCGAATCCTTCATTGTACTGTAGGGCAACCTCGACATCGGTGCCATTTACCTGTTTGGAGATATAGATAGGTTCATGCAGTACCTTGCGGTCCTTGTTCAAAAACTTGGCGAAGCTGGCGATACCGCCTTCGAAGAAGAACGTTACCTCATCGTCGGTCCTCTTATCTTCAAAGTGTAGCTCGATGCCTTTGGTGAGGTAGCACATTTCACGAAAGCGCTGAACCAGTAAGTTATAATCCCATTTAATTTCGCCAAATATCTGCTCATCGGGAAGAAACGTGGTGATGGTTCCGGTGCCTTCGCATTGGCCTACCTCTTTGACTGGTGTTTGGGCGATACCGCGCTTGTACACCTGACGATAAAGTTTTCCATCCCGTTTGATCTCTACAATACACTCCGAAGAGAGGGCGTTCACTACTGATGCGCCAACGCCGTGAAGACCGCCAGAAACCTTATAGCTACGCCCGCCAAATTTGCCTCCGGCATGCAGTGTGGTCATTACGGCCTCTAGGGCAGAGGTCCCGGTTGCCTGGTGCTCCTCGACGGGAATACCGCGGCCGTTATCGATGACGGTCACGCGGTTATCCTTGTCGATGGTGACCTCTATATGGGTGCAGAAGCCGGCAAGTGCCTCGTCGATGCTGTTATATACTATTTCGTACATCAGGTGGTGCAGGCCTGAGGGCCCTGTACTGCCGATGTACATACTTGGCCGGCGTCGTACTGCCTCGATACCGCTGAGAACCTCTATGTCCTCGGCGGTATATTCACTGCTGGCATTGGTGTTTAGTTTCAGATTCAGTTGTTTATTTTCCTCTATTATCACAGCGCCTCATTAAAAAGAAAGCTTCGCCCGCTTCTGTAGTTAATGGGCCGAAGCTGTTTAGTAACACTTCCAGACATTAAAGTATTATAACACAAATGAACGTGGAAGTGAAGGGCTTTTATAATAGGTCGATCGTTTACCTCCCCATACATATATGCAAGCCCTTGATACATTGAAATAATGCATATATGTGTTATAATCTCACCTGTAATTTTATTTGGAGGACAGCAGTGTCTACGCATAAAGATACAAAACAGAGCAAGGAAGGACTGCTCAAGGCGATATACGCGGCAGGTTATCTGCTTGAGCATGAAGTAGGTAGGGAGCTTGAGCGCGCTGGCTATCAGGTCCAATTCAATGTCAACTGTGATGGTGATGAGGATGGGATGACACACGATATCGATATTGTGGCAACGGATGCTATGTCGGCAGGATGGCCGGAACATGCCCCTACATGGTATTACACGCAGATTGTGGCTACTTGTCGTGCCTCTGTGAACCCCATGGTCTTCTTCGCACGCAAGATGTCAAATGCCGCTGCGCCGGCTCCAGAATCGATTCCGACCCTGGGTGTAGCATTCGATTGGCCTTCCAGGCAGCTATTGGAGGAACATCCGGAAGCGATCCAGAGTCGTATCTATAATTTCTTCATGAAGAACGACCATCGCCTGACTATACCCTATGTATCCAACCAGTTTTGTGTTCTAAAGCCTCGTGCCGGCGATAATGCATTGGAGGCCAGCCAGGGCAACACATACAGTGAAGTGCTGTTGCCGCTTATCAAGTCAATAAGTTATCTAAAGCGGGTAGGGCTTGAACATAAACTGTCTCAACAATCCCTTGATTCGGCGATTTTCTATCCGGTGATAATACTCAGGGACAAGCTGTACTCCTGCTATGTAGCTTCTGGTCAACCGGAGATAAGAGAGGTGGATCATATCGTATTTAGCCGAGAATATATATCCAAGACATTTTGCGGAAGTGTTTTAATAGATGTAATTATACGGCAGTATCTTGAGGAATACATTGCCCTAATCAAAGCTGAGACTCAGAGATTGCGGAAGTTCTTTGAGGAGAATTTTGACGATTTTGAAAAACATGTGGCTACACTTAGATCTAAGAGCGCAAACATCTAGGGGACGCCAGGCTGTCTGTATAACATTTAGCCCCGCGAACACTTGCGCGGGGCTTTTTATATTTGGACATGATGAATTGAAAGCCATGCATTATTAAACTTGCAGTATATTGAAGGCGGATAGGATTATGGATTTATTTACGGTTGACAGACAAAGGTGCGATCTGTGCGGCTTATGCGTTGCGGACTGCCCCGGTTTTGTTGTAGCGATGAGCGGGCTGGACGGCTTCCCATCGCTGGCGCAAGGCGGAGAGGAGCGTTGCATCAAGTGCGGCCATTGTGTGGCTGTCTGTCCAAACGGAGCCTTTAATCATCATCTGATGAGTGCCGAGCAATGTGCTGAAATCAATAAGACTCTTTTACCATCTCCCCAGTCGGTCGAGCATTTCCTTAAATCGCGTCGCTCCATCCGAACATATAAAGATGAGCTGTTAGACAGGAGAACGCTGGTGAAGTTGATAGATATCGCAAGATATGCGCCGTCTGGGCATAATACCCAGCCGGTGAGCTGGATAGTAGTCAGCGGCAGGGATAAATTGAAGGTGCTGGGAGATTTAGTGACAGAATGGATGCGGACTGCGGTCAAGGAGAATCCCGCTTTAGATAGTGTGATGAAGTTAGGGATGGTAGCCGATGCTTGGTCTATAGGTGTTGACGTTATCATGCGCGGAGCGCTCCATATAATAGTTGCGCATGCTCCTAAACTCTACGGGCCATTGGGGCATGAGGGCTGTCTTATAGCTTTATCGTATCTGGAGCTGGCGGCTCACTCTTTGGGGGTGGGGGCTTGCTGGGCAGGGTATTTTGAGATGGCTGCTGTTAATTACCTGCCGCTGCGGCAAGCCTTGAAAATGCCTGAGGGAAATAGGCCGTATGGCGCTATGATGCTAGGCTGGCCGAAATATGGGTATAGCCGAATTCCGCTGCGCAAAGAGCCGGATGTTCAGTGGGGTTAGGTTAAAATTGAAGAATCTAGTTCGCTTTTTTGAATTAGATTGAATACTGTTTGGACAAGTAATTCAGAAGTTAAATTTGAGGATACGATTTTTATCTTCATTTATTACTCTGCTAAAACCACAAAACGTCTCAGGTAGACCCATCGAAAGTCGTTTAATGATCTAGTCAGCAGTCCGGCGACCATGATTTTGCAGCTTTAGACCTGGAGTTTCGCGCTGCCGTCTCTTGGCGGGTTTATCAAGTAAAACATCATAATAGTAATAGATAAATATATACTTTTAAGCGGGATTAGTATAAGAGTGTAATAGGGAGTATTTGATATTAACTTTCGAAGTTTTATTGACATTCTATATAAGGAATCAGTAAAGTGTAATGCACACTGAAGTTTTCTTATGTTTAATAGACAACGGTGTTCATGGGGGATTTTATGAAAGACATTTACAAGTCTAAAAAGCGGCTTATCAAAGAGTTGGAAGATACGCGGCGATTGCTTTCACAAAAAGCGACCAAAGAGCTGAAAACGGATGTCGCAAGGAAAGAAGCCAGACCGTATCGAGAAGTTGTCGAAAATAGGCGTGATAAAGAGGCTCTTCTTCTTATCAGAAAGGCGATTGATAGTGCAACTGATGCAATTGGATTGTCAGATTCCGAAGGACACCATATATATCAGAATAAAGCATTTACTGATCTGTTTGAATATACGGCTGAAGAGCTGGGAGCAGCGGGTGGCGGCCCCGCCGCCTTTGCAGTGAAAAGCACCGCCCGTGAAGTTTTTGGATCGATTATGAGCGGCAGGTCGTGGAGTGGTGAGGTGGAAATGAGGGCCAAAAGCGGACGCATATTTAGTCTTTTTTTACGTGCAGATGCTATTAAGGATGATGCAGGGAAGATTGTTGGACTGGTCGGGGTTTTTACAGACATCACTGAAAGAAAGCGTCTGGAATATCAGTTGAGAAAGAAGCATGACGAGCTGCAATTGATATTGGATTCCATTCCGGCTTACGTCTTTTATAAAGATAAAGACGGGAAGATGCTTAATATAAATAAAGCTGCGACCGCGCTGGTCTATGTGCCTAAGGAAAAGCTGCTGCAGAAGACGGTTTTTGATCTGATACCTGAAACAGCTGACAAATATAACAGAGACGATATGGAGGTAATCAGGTCCGGCCAGCCAAAAATAAATATTGAAGAATCGCTGGAGTTGCCTGGCGGAGTAAGGTGGCTCAAGACTGACAAAATACCAATAAAAGATGATGACGGCAGTATAGTGGGGCTCCTGGGTTTCTCTGTGGATATCACCGACCGTAAGAAGGCGGAGGAAGCACTGCGGGAGAGTGAAATGCGGTTCCGTCACATCCTCGAAAATTCCCAGGACGCATCATACCGTCGGAACTTAAAAGCCGGCAGATATGATTATCTCAGTCCGGTCATCACCAAGCTCACGGGTTACTCGGTTGATGAAATGTCGACCATGTCTGAGCGTGTGGTGACTGAACATATCCATCCAGATGACCGGGAGCAGGTGGCCCGTATTTTTGGTGACGCTTTGTCAGGCTTATCACGGACCTACCGAGTGGAATACCGGTTCATGTGCCGTGACGGGCAATACCGGTGGATGAATGACCTGGGATCAATAATGCTGGATGAAAGGGGAAAGCAGCAGTTCCTTGTAGGCTCACTGCGTGATATCACCGAGCGCAAACAGGTGGAGGCAGAGATAATCGTCCTTTCCAATGCTTTCAGGGCTGCTCTGGATCCTGTTCTAATATTTGATATGCAGGGCAATGTTGTGAATGCGAACGAGGCAGCCCACAAGCTGTTTGAAAGAAATGATGTCGGTGTAAATGCGCTGGAGTCCGTTGCGCCTGAAGATAAGGAAAGGATTGCTGTGGCGCTGCAGGGCCTGATAACAAGCGGACGCCCCAGCATAGTCCAGTTCAGTATAGTTACCAGGAGCGGACGCAGGGTGCCGCTTGAGGCCTCCGGGAACATTATGCTGGATGCTAGCGGCAAGCCGGTAGGTATTGTGGTTGTGGAGAGGGACCTCACCGAGCGAAAGAGAGCGGTGGAGGCGCTGCGAGAGAGTGAGGAGCGCTATCGTCTCCTTGCCGAGAATGCGACTGATGTAATCTGGATAGTCAACATGGGCATGCAACTTACCTATGTCAGCCCATCCATAACGCGACTTCTGGGCTATACGGTTGAGGAAGCGCTGGCACGCCCAATGTCTGAAGCTTATACACCGTCATCGTTTGCAGCGACGATGCAGGCTGCTACCGAGGAAATAGCAATTGAACAAATCGGGCAGGGCGATCCCAAACGCTCGCGGATCCTGGAACTGGAATTGTATCGCAAGGATGGGAGCGTTGTCCCTGTTGAAGCCAATTTCAGTTTCCTGCGTGATGCGGCAGGAAAGCCCATCGGGATACTCGCCATGGTGCGCGACATCACCGAGCGCAAGAGGGCGGAGGAAGATGTTAAACGCCACGCAAAAAGAATTGAGGCGTTATACGGCATTGCGCAGGTAATCAGCCAATCATCAACATTAGATACAATGTTGAAAGATGCTCTGGAAAAGGTATGTACCGCAATGGATACGGAGTCCGGGTGCATTTTCATGCTGGACTTCGACGAGAGTGCCTTAAAGCTCAAATCATACAGAGGCATATCAGAAAGTATTGTAAGCCAATTCTTAACAATAGTGATGACCGAGCAAGGAATAGAAGGATTGATGAAGCTGACAGGGCCGATTACTGAGATAGATGAAACTCAGGATGTAATGGAACCCGAAAAGATGAAGAAAGTGACCGCGGATATAGGCAGAAGGGGGATAGCTGCCGTGCCGTTCTTCAGGGGCAAGGATCTGCAGGGATTGATTGTCACATTCACCACTGAAGATAGAACATTCAGCAGTGAAGACCTGGAACTTCTCAAAGCAATAGCCAACGAGATATCTATCGGTATCAATAACATGTTGCTGTTAGAGAAAACAAGGGAGATGTCAGTGACGGACGAGCTGACCGGACTGTATAACCGCCGGCATTTCTTCGAGACGCTGGATGTGGAGATGAACAGGGCCAGAAGAACAAACCACCCATTCTCTCTGGTTATGCTCGACTTAGACGGGTTCAAGGAATATAACGACAAGTACGGGCACAGCAATGGAGATGCCGTGTTACAGACTGTCTCGCAAATGCTCAAATCATCTATAAGGAAGAGCGATCTGGCTTTCCGATACGGGGGAGATGAGTTTGCTTTGATCCTGCCGGCGGCGGCTGCGGAGAGAGCAAAAAAGATTGTACAAAGGGCAAGGGCTAAATGGCAGAAAGCACCGCTGACACAATCCAAGATTTTTGGAGGACATGTAGGCTTCAGCACCGGAATCGCCGAGTATCCCGAGAACGCTGAGTCGGCCGACGGTTTGATATTCCTGGCGGATGCGGCCTTGTATCAGGCGAAAAAGAAGGGATATGAAGATAAGCTTGTATCCGAATTAAGAACACTTTCAACGGACATTATGGATGTGGCAACGCAGGATCAGGTATATGCATTGGCGGCTACGGTGGACGCTAGAGACCCTTATACATATGGACACTCTCAGAGGGTTGCGGATATAGCGATGGCGATAGGGAAAGCAATCGGCATGTCTGCAGAAGATCTGACCAAGCTTCATGCTGCAGCTTTGCTGCACGATATCGGCAAGGTCGGAGTCCCCGATTCAATACTTGCCAAGATAGAGAAACCTACTCCTGAGGAGTGGGATGTGATAAAAAAGCACTGCGCAGAAGGGGCCAGGATAGTCAGCTATGTTAAGGAGCTCTCAACGCTTGTGCCCATCATTTTGCACCACCATGAATGGTACGATGGTAGCGGCTATCCGGGTGGTTTAAAGGGTATCGATATCCCGTCAGGCGCTAGGATCACCAGTGTGGCTGATGCCTATGATACTATGGTGACGAAACGCCCCTACAGGGATGTGATATCGCCCAAGAAAGCATGTGAGGAGCTTAAACGGAATGCCGGGGTGCAGTTTGATCCCGTCATAGTAGATGCCTGGTGTCGTCTGATGGATAAGGCAGGAAAGGAAGACAAATAGAGCTTGGTATTGTTCAGGCACATTGATATATAATATTAAGTACGCCAGCCCAGCTTGCGTCCGCCAAGAACATGCAGATGCAAGTGATGTATATCCTGTCCCGCATCCGGCCCTGAGTTCACAACCAGCCTGTAACCGCTTTCGGTGATGCCCTCCCGTTTTGCCAGCTCATTGGCTATGTTTACCATGTGCCCGAATAACGGCATGTGGTTGGCTGTCGCAGCGCTGAGAGAGGGAATGTGCTCCAGGGGCAGAATCAAGATGTGTACCGGAGCCTTGGGATTGATATCGCGGATAGCTAGAACCTTATCGTCGCGATGAACTGCATCACTGGGGATTTCACCTTTGATAATCTTGCAGAATATACAACCCATTTCTTAGTCCTATCAATCCCCTAATCCCCCATTCTTGGTCCTTCCATGGGAAAAATTCCATGGAAGGATTCCGCGGAAGGACACCTCTTCTTGAACCTGTCATTCTGAATCCTTCGGTTGTCCTTCTTAAGACCTTGGCGGAAGGAACCATGCACACCTTTTAAAGGTTTACAGACAGAGAAGGGCCACCGTTAGTCGATAGCCCTTCTCTCATTTTACTCAAACGAACTTTAAATTAAAGCCCAAGACTCTGGGCGACCTGCTCGCGGTGCCATTCAGGGCCGCCGAACAGTGATTCCGCCGCCTTGCAGTGCTTGAAATAAAGAGGCATGTTGTGATCCAGGCAGAACCCGATGCCTCCGTGGATCTGGTGTCCGAGACGGGTTACACGGCGGTAGGCATCGCTGACCCACGCCTTGGCCATGGAGACGTCCATTGAGGCATCCATGCCCTCAGAGACCTTCCATGCTGCCTGATAGGTCAGGAACCTCGAGCTCTCCACATCTATCAGCATGTTGGCGCAGTGGTGCTGAATCGCCTGGAAGCTGCCGATGGGCTTACCGAACTGGACGCGCTCCTTGGCATAGGCTACGCTCATGTCCAGAGCGGCCTGCGCGCCTCCGAGCATCTCGGCGCACTTGGCCACGGTGGCCTTCTCCAGTACCTTATCGACAATAGCCCATCCTTTATTCAGCCCGCCGATCATGTTGGCCTTGGGCACATGCACTTTGTTGAAAATAACCTCGCATTGTTTGTTGCCGTCTATGGTCTTCAGTGGTGTAATCTGCACGCCTCCGGTTTTGGCATCGACCAGAAACAAGGTGATCCCATCCGCGGAGGTGCCAGCCTTTGTCCTGGTTGCAACGATGATGTAATCGGCGACGTTGGCATCGTTTACAAACAGCTTGGTGCCGTTGATGACAAAGTCGTTACCTTCAGCGGTTGCCTTAACTGTTATATCCGCCGGGTCGTAGCTTACGCTGGGCTCGGTTATGGCCAGCGTAAAAATAGCATCGCCGGAGGCGATCTTTGGCAGATAGGTCTTTTTCTGCTCCTCGCTGCCGCCCTCGAGCAGGGTGAACCCGCCGAGGACAACCGAAGGCAGGAACGGTCCCGGGAACGCAGCCTTGCCCATCTCCTCGAACAGCACGGCCATATCGAGGAATGTCATCCCCATTCCGCCGTACATATCGGGGATGGCCAGCCCCTGCCACCCCAGTTCCGCCATCTTCTTCCACATCTCCGGCTTGTAACCCTTCTCGTCAGCGTTCAACAGCTTGACCGTTTCCGGAGGGCACTCCGCCGTTAGAAAAGCGCGTGCCGATGTGCGTAACATTTCCTGTTCTTGTGTGAAACCTAAGTCCATATTCCCGCTCCTTTCCCCCTTGGAGATTATTTCCTTGATTTAATATGATTTTGGCATGCCGAAGCCTCGCATAGCGATGGCGTTCCTCTGCACCTCGGAGGTTCCAGCCGCTATGGTAGCTCCGATTCCGAGCAGGGACTCACGTGCGATGGAGTAATCCTCGTTGCCCCACTTCGATTCTTTGAATAACGTGCCATAGAGTCCCATGATCTCGGCTCCGATCTCTCCGACGTGCTGCTGGAACTCGCTTCCGTGTACGCGGGCTATCGATGCCTCCCATTCGGGCTGTTCGCCCTTGGTCTGCGACCAGGCCACGCGGTAGGCCAGGATGCGGGCGATCTTGCCCTCGATATATAGATTACTCAACTTCTGCCTGACATACGGGTCCTTCCCTATTATATGTCCACCGGGCAGCGGTTTCTTGGCGAATGCGATCAGCTTATCGACATTGCCTAGCGCCCGCGCGATGCGGTAGATGCCGGAGCGCTCGAAGCCCGCAGCGGTCATGGCGACCTTCCAGCCGCCATTAACCTTGCCGACGATGTTCTTCTTGGGGACTCTGACGTTGTCGTAGAATACCTCTGAGAAGCAGTGCTCGTTTGCCATAGTTATCAGTGGATTTACAGTGATACCTGGCGTTTTGAAGTCCACCAGGAAGAAGGTGATCCCCCTGTGCTTGGGCTCCACATTGGGGTCTGTCTTAGCAAGGAGGAAACACCAGTCGGCGTGGTGCGCCAGGCTGGTCCATACCTTCTGTCCGTTGATTACGTAAGAGTCGCCGTCCTCAACCGCCCTGGTGGTCATCGCCGGCAGATCCGAGCCCGCTCCGGGCTCGCTCCAGCCCTGACACCACACCACTTCGCCTCGCGCGATTCTGCCGAGGTGCTCCTTCTTCTGCTCCTCGTTGCCGTGGGCCATGAGGGCCGGCGCCAACATTCCAATGCCTCCGAAGTCCAGGCCGGGGGCGCCGCGGTAGTTCATCTCCTCGTTAATGATGACGCTGAGCATGTGCTCATCCTGCCCGCCGTACTCCTTAGGCCAAGCTATATTGAGCCACCCTTTAGCTGAAAGTTTTTTAGTTATCGAGCGGGCAAATTTCCAGTCCTCATCCGATTCCACATGACCACCCACACCAGCTTCGAATTCCGGGGGGATTTCTTTGGCGATAAAGTCGCGTATCTCCTGTCTAAACTTTTCCTGTTCCAGTGTGAAATTAAAATCCATATTTTCTACCTCTCTCAGAGAGATTTTGTTTCCCTATTACTATGGGAATCTCAGATTGAGTTTTATCAACCCCCTTGCCCCCCATTCTTGGGGGAATTTTATAAATAGGGGACACCCCTATAACCCCGGTCCTTCCGAGGGAGGGCACCTCTTTTTTAAAGGTTCACCTGTCGATTGGGCCTATAGACCCATCGATTTCGCTACGACTTCCCTATGGTCTTCGGTATCGCCGAATATGGAATAGGCCGCCCTGGCCCTGCGATAATACAGGCTTGCGTCATGATCCTTGGTTGTGCCGATAGCGCCGTGGATATGCACGCCGTCCTCGGTGACCAGTTTATAGGCCTCATTGCACCAGGCCTTACAGGTAGACACCTTCCAGTCGCAGTCCATGCCCTCCTGAGCCATCCATGCCGCTTCGTAGAGGATGTTCTTGGACATTATCGACCTCAGATAAAGGTCCGCCAGCTTGTGCTGTATAGCCTGGTAGGTGCCGATGGGCTGTCCGTATTGCACCCTCTCTTTGGCATAGGCCACGGCCATCTCCTGCATGGCGGCCATGCCGCCTACCATCTCGGCGCACTTGGCGATAGTGGCTTTGCGCAGCGCGCTCTGCACCACTGGCCAGCCCTTATTCACCTCGCCGATGACGTTCTTCTTGGGGACGTTCACGTCCTTGAAGACGACCTCGCACTGCTTATCGGCGGCGGTGGTATCGAAAGGCGTTATCTTTATCCCGCTCGTCTTCGCGTCGACGAGGAATAGCGTAATGCCATCCTCGGCCTTGCCTCCGCTCTTAGTTCTGGCGACTACTACAAGGTAGTTGGCGGCGGTAGCGAATTCTACGAACAGCTTGGTGCCGTTGAGAACGAAGTTGTCGCCCTTGGCCTCTGCTTTCATCGCGACACAATCGGGGGTATAGCCCGCACTCTGCTCGGTGAGCGCCATGGTCAGTATCAACTCGCCGGCTGCTATCTTCGGCAGAAACTCCTTTTTCAGCGCCTCTGAGCCCGCCTCCACAATGGGTGGGGTTGCCAGCGCCGCTGAAACAAGGAATGGGCTGGGCAGGATGTTGCGCCCGACCTCTTCAAATACTACTACCAGGTCCAGGAGCCCCATGTCCATGCCGTTATACTGATCCGGTATCATCAACCCGAACCATCCAAGCTCCGCCATCTTGTTCCATATCTCCGGCGAATAACCCTCCGCGCTCTTTTCAAGCTCTCTGACCTTCGCCTTGGTGCACTCGGTGGACACGAACTGTCGGGCCGAGTTTCGGAGCATATCCTGCTCTTCTGTGAAATCGAGATTCATGATTCGCTCCTCTCCGCTTATTTCCTGGGCAGTCCCAGGCCGATCCAGGCGATTATATTTCTCATAATTTCCGAAGTGCCGCCGCCCAGCTTGTAGCCGGGTGTGATCTGAACGAGGTTCTCGAACTGTCCTCTGATCGGCGCCAGCTTCTTTGAAGTGTGCGCCACCGTGCCGTAGAGACCCATGATCTCGACGCCGGTGAAGGCGCAGCGCTGCCACAGCTCGGTGCTGAACACCTTGGCCCCGCACGATGCTGAGGCGGCGCCCAGAAGGTCGCCCTTCTCCTGCATCCAGCCGCAACGATAGCTCATGGCATGTCCGGTCTCAATATCGATAAACAGCTGTGCCAGGCGATGGCGGACATGCGGATTATCCTTTAAAGGCTTGTTCTTCAAATCGTTCTCTTTGCAGAATGTTACTAGTTCGTTGAGCGCGCGCTTGATGCCGGATATGACCCCGACGCTGGAGCGCTCGAAGTTCATTGTAGCCTGTGTCACGGCCCATCCCTGGTTCACCTGGCCGACGATATTTCGCGACGGCACGCGCACGTTGTCGAAGAAGATCTCGTTGAAGTGCTCGGAGCCGTCCATGCCCGGTATCGGTCGTACGGTAACGCCTGGGCTCTTCATATCGACCAGGAAGAAGGTGATGCCCTTGCTGCGCTTCTGTGCGGGATCCGTTCTGGCAAGCATGAAGCTCCAGTCCGCCCGATGGGCGCCGGTGCTCCAGCACTTCTGGCCGTTGATGATCCAGTCGTCGCCGTCCTTGACGGCCTTGGTGGTCAGCGAGGCCAGGTCCGAGCCGGCGTTGGGCTCGCTCCATCCCTGGCACCAGAATTTCTCTGCCTTAGCTATAGGCGGCAGGTGTTCCTTCTTCTGCTCCTCATTGCCCATCGCCAGCAGGGTCGGCCCGATCATGCCGATGCCGAGGGGATCGACGCCGGGGGCGCAGTAATAACCGATTACATCACTAAAAATGAGTTGCTCCATAATGGGGGCGTTGCTTCCGCCATATTCCTTGGGCCAGGGCCTGACGAGCCAGCCTTTCTCCGCCAGCCTTTTTGCCATGTACTTGTTGAAAGGCCATCCTATATCGTTATACAGCCCGTCGAGGCCCCACATCCATCCCTCTGGAGCCTTTTTCATTTCCGCCTCGAAGAAGGCTTCAAACTCCTTCTGCAAGGCTTGTTGTTCCGGGGTAAGCTGGAAGTCCATTTTTACTCCCTTCCTTGGGGTTAGCCTGTAGCCCTTATTTTGTTTTTAAGCTTCTGAAGAAGTGTCGATTTAGCCCCCGGTCCTTCCGGTACCGGAAGGACACTTCTGTTCAAGAAGCTCCTTTTATATATGACACATGGCGAGAACTGTGCCCTGTCTCGCCATGCGCCCGGTCGATTCCGTCTGTGTGCTATCCCAGCTCTCTGCCGAAGATACCGCAGAAGATAGTGCAGTGCGGGGGCTGTCCGCCCAGGTTATGGGTCAATCCCATCTTCGGGTTCTTGATCTGGCGCTTGTCGGCCTTGCCCTGCAGCTGCTTGTACATCTCGTATATCATTCTCAATCCGCTGGCTCCGATGGGATGGCCGAAGCACTTGAGGCCCCCGTCAGGCTGTACTGGCAACTTGCCATCGAGATCGAAGAATCCTGATTCTATATCATCCATCATATGCCCGCGCTGGCTGAACTGCAGGTCCTCCATGGTGACCGCTTCGGTAATCGAGAAACAGTCGTGAACCTCAGCCATACTGATCTCCTCTCGCGGGTTCTTGACCCCTGCCTCCTTGTAGGCGGCAATCCCTGCCCTGTATGTTGACTCGACATGCAGGTAATCGTATTTGGTCGAAGCGCTGCCGTCTGCGGGGGCCACGCCCATCTGCGCCGCTTTGATGTATACCGGGTCATTGCGGTACTTCTTGGCGTCCTTGGCCGGTACAATTATGGCGGCAGCGCATCCGTCGGAGACGCCGCAGCAGTCAAAGAGTCCTAATGGCCAGGCGATTATCGGCGCCTTGATTATCTGGTCCATGCTGACTTCCTTGCGGAAGTGGGCCTTGGGGCTCAAGACGCCGTTCTTATGGCTCTTCCACGAGACGTGTGCCAGCATGTGCTTGCCGTCCTCGGGGCTTATCTTATAGTGATCGAAGTACCTGGTAGCCAGCATGGAGAACATGCCGGGCATGGTCATCGAGAACATCAGCCCGTTGTTGTCCAGGTTCCTCACCGCCAGCCCGCTTAAACCCTGGTCCTTGATCTTCTCGGCACCCACTACCAGTACCAGATCATAGATGCCGGCTGCCACTGCATAGCTGGCGTTTCTGAGGGCATCGGAGGCGGTAGCGCAGGCATTTTCCACCCGGGTGACCGGGATGTACTGCAGTCTGAGCGGCCCGGCCAGGGCCTGACCGGTCAGTCCTGTGGTATCATAGTAGTTGCCGAACCAGGCGGCCTGTATGTCCTTCTGCTCGACGCCGGCGTCCTTATACGCCTCAAGGGTTGCGTCCACGATCAGGTCGACGCGGCTCTTGTCCCACAGCTCGCCGAACTGCGTGCAGCCCATTCCTATAATTGCGACTCTGTCTTTAATACTTCCTACCATATTATCCTCTTATCCTCTCTTTAAAACCTGATGGGGCGAGTCTTCCAGAAATACTGGTGAATACCGCGGTCAACAAACAGTTTCCTGAAGGTCATCTCCAACTCCATCCCCACCTTTACCTCCTGTCCTCCCCGGTCGGTCATGTCGAATAGGGCGCGCCCGCCGCCAATGAAGTCGACCACAGTGACAGTGGTGGGCGGATCGTTCGAGTCGGCGAGCCGATCCTCGGTGTAGGTGAATATCTTGCCTATCTTATCGGAGAACTTGTACGGTTCCATCTGGTCCACGGCCTGGCAGTCGACGCATACCCGCAGCGGGGTGAAGTAACCGTAGCTGCCGCCCTGGCTGAACTGGGGGGTGCCGCAGTTCTTGCACTTTACCCCGTACATCGCAAGGGCTACCTTGGCGTCGCGGTGTAGACCCGCTATGGAAACAGGGGACTGTTCAGAGCGGCGCGACTTCTCCAGTGGCACGATCTTGCGCCAGCGCAGGTAGCGGTCGTTGTTCTCCAGCATGCGCTTGGCGGCTAAATGTTTCTTGAAGCCACGCCGTGGCGCCAGCTTAGCGATCTCTGGTGTTACCTGCAGTATGAAAGCATCGACGCCGTTCCCGTAGCTGGCCCATAGGATTTTATCTCCCGGCTTAGCGTCTTCCAGCGCAGCCACCAGCATCATCATGGCGTGGGCCGCACCGATGTTGCCGACCGTATCGAACAGGTGGTTCTGAACCTGCTCGTCTGCCAGTTTCAGTTGTTTCGCCATCTGAGGATGCCTTCTGCTCTCAAGTGTCGTATCGTATACAACCTTGGCGAAGTCGCTGGTTTTCATATTATATTTCTTGAGTAAGCCTTTGATCCCCTTCTCGAGGACTTCGGAGTAACCTTTGTCATAGACCATGCGGTCTTCCCAGGAGCGGATGAACTGCTCGCCCTCGGGGCGCCAGACTCCTGAGAACTCGTCGGAGATGTGATAGCTGCCTTCAATCGTCGCTATGACATTTTCGCTTCCGACGAGCACTGCTGCTGCGCCATCGCCCAGCGCCATCTCGAAATCTCCTGCCGGAGCGGCCATGCGGTGCTCTCCGGCGGTTATCAGGATGTTCTTGGATGAGCCGGCCTTGACGGCGTCAGCTGCCGAGGCAAATGCGGATGTGCCCGCTCTGAGCGTGTCGGTGATATCCATGGTGCGGATATCATCGCGCATGTCGAGGGCGGCGGCCAGTATGCTGGCACCCAGCCTCTCGAGATAGGTGGAGGTGGTGGTGGCAAAAAATAGGCCGTCGACTTTCTTGGAGTCAATGCCCCTCAAACAGTCGGCGGCTGCTTCCTGTGCCATTGTCACACTGTCTTCATCGAAGTTGCAAACGGCGCGCTCTCCCGGCATTTTTGCGCCGCCCCAAGCCTTGTAGAAAACATCGCGTGACATTCGGTGTAGAGGTACGTAAGCGCCATACGAAGTTATTCCTACTGCCATACTTATCCTTTCTCTAAAATTAACTACAGTTGAGGAGTTTTCCCCAAAAATATAGTATACAGTAAATACAAATTAGCAGTCAACCCTGAGGATGGTTTAGTAGTAGGTCGATTCATTGTCCAAACCCCCTGTTATCCCCCTTGAAAGGGGGAAACAACAGCCGAACCCCCTGCTAGTCCCCCATACGTTGGGGGACATAAAGAGATTAGGGGACACCCCTAATCCTTCCGCGGAAGGACCGGCAGGAAGTATCCTGTACCTCTCGCATTAATCTGTCATTCTGAATCCTTAATGGGGAATGATGAAGAATCTCGACGAGATCCTTCGGTCGCATACTCCCTCAGGATGACAGGCATGGCTGATGGCGACTCATAGGCATTTGCGGCAGCTGTTTTCAAAAAAGCATGTTCATGATATGATTACACCTCGGCTGGGTTCAGATTGAAACGGAACGGGGATTTCGACTTGTTGCCGAGCCCTGCTCAAAGTGATAATCGAACCGCAGCATTAATTTTAAAGCTTGGAGGAAATCGTTATGGTTCTGACAAAAAGGGCACAGTCGATCAGTCCTTCTCCTACCCTTGCCATCACTGCCAAGGCCAAGGCGATGCAGGCTGAGGGCATCGACATCATAGGCTTCGGCGCAGGCGAGCCGGACTTTGATACCCCTGATCATATCAAACAGGAGGCTATCAAAGCGATCTCTGAAGGATTTACCAAATACACGCCGACGGCCGGCATTCCGCAGTTGAAGAAAGCCATCTGCGATAGATTCAAGAAGGATAGTGGTCTGGAATACGAGCCGTCCCAGGTGATCGTTTCCTGCGGCGCAAAACACAGCATCTACAACATCATCCAGGTTCTGTGTGAAGCGGGCGATGAAGTGCTTATCCCATCGCCGTACTGGGTCAGCTATCCGGAGATGGTGCGGGTGGCTGAGGCCACGCCGGTGTTTATCGATACTTCAGAGAAAGACAATTTCAAGATCACTCCGGAAACGCTTTTAAAGCATATTACTAAAAAGACCAAGCTCCTGATCCTGAACAGCCCCAGCAACCCCACGGGGCAGGTGTATTCCAAGAAGGAACTAGAGACTATCGCCAGGATCGTAGTGGACAAGGGGATATGGGTCATCTCCGATGAAATCTACGATAAGCTGGTTTACGGCGGGATTGAAAATGTGAGCATTGCTTCTCTCAATCCTCAAATCAAGGCCAAGACGCTGGTGGTCAACGGCGTTTCCAAGTCCTATGCGATGACCGGCTGGCGCATCGGCTATGTCGCCGGCGATAAAGAGATCGTCGGCGCCATGTCCAACCTGCAGGACCATTCCACCTCGAACCCGACCTCCATCTCGCAGAAGGCGGCGCTGGCGGCGCTCACCGGGCCTCAGGATGCGGTGAAGCAGATGGCCGCCGAGTTCGAGAAGCGGCGCAACTACATGGTCGAACGACTGAACAAGATGCCGGGCATTTCCTGCCTCTTGCCGCCGGGCGCTTTCTATGCCTTCCCGAACGTATCGAAGCTCTACGGCAAATCATTCAACGGCAAGCCGATCAAGGGCTCCATGGGGCTGACGGAGCTGCTGCTGACCGAGTCCAAGGTGGCGGTGCTCCCAGGAATCCCGTTCGGCGCGGACGGCTACTTGAGGCTTTCCTATGCCACTTCAATGAAGAATATCACCGGTGGGATGGACCGCATCGAGGAGTTTGCTAAGAAGGTTAAGTGAGAAAATCGACCCTGGTCCGATATCGGTCGGGGGAATCGCGTCGATAATATCTAAAACAAAAAGGGGGAGCCTTCAACGGCTCCCCCTGCATATTTCTCTGCGCTCGATATTACGGCTGGCCCACGATGCAGATGCTGCAGATGAATCTGCCAGGGTTTCCGCCCTGGTTGTGGCCAAGGGCGAACTTCACGTCCTTGAGCTGGCGTTCCGGCAACTGGGCCTTGCCTAGAATCTCCTGATATCCTTCAAAGACTTCCCTGATGCCGCTGGCGCCGACGGGATGGCCGAATGATTTGAGTCCGCCGCCGACGTTGAATGGGTGTGCTCCCTTAAGCCCAAGCTCTCCGGCCTCGATATCGTGTTTAGCCTTGCCCTTTTCGCAAAAGCCAAGGTCTTCGTAGGTGATCATCTCGGCGATGGAGAAACAGTCGTGCACCTCGCACATGCCGATCTCCTTCTTGGGGTCTTTAATGCCGGCATCCGCGTATGCCTGCTTGGAGGCCCTGATGGTTTCCTCCCAGTGCGTGTAGTCGTAGTCTGTCCTGACCTTGCCCATGCCCGGGCCGGTAGAAAGGCCAAAGGCCTTGATGGTGACGTAGTCGCTCTTGAACTTCTTGGCGTCCTCGGTGCGGCACAATATCGCCGCCGAGCCGCCGTCGGTGACGCCGCAGGCATCGAATAGGCCGAGGGGCCAGGCGATCATCGGGGCCTTCATTACCTGCTCCTCCGTGACCTGCATGCGCAGGTGGGCGCGCGGGTTGAGGGCGCCGTTGTAGTGGCTTTTGACCGATATCTTCGCTAGCGTCCGCTTGCCTTCCTCCGGGCTCAGTCCGAACCTGTGGAAATAGCGGGTGGCGGCCATGGCATAGCGTCCGGGGGCCGAGTCGCCGGAGCCGAACACGGGGTGCCACTTCTCGCTGCCGGCGGCCTGAGTCGCCACCGGCAGGCCGCCGTAGCCTGTGTCCTTCAGCTTCTCGTATCCTACGGCTAGAACCAGATCGTATGCTTTTGCGATCAGGGCGAAGGTCGCTGCTCTCAATGCCTCCATGCCGGTGGCGCACACGTTTTCCATCCTGGTTACTGGTATATAATCAAGCTTCAGTGGAGCTGATAGCTGGGTAGCGGTCGATCCCATCACCGTGCCGACCCATGCCGCCTGAATGTCCTTGGGGCCGACGCCGGCATCCTGGAACGCTTCGTAGGAGGCATCGATGACCAGGTCATAGCCATCCTTGTCCCACAGCTCTCCGAACTTGGTGCAACCCATTCCAATTATGGCTACTTTATCTTTAATACTCTCTGCCATTTTCGTCATCTCCTCCTAAGATACTCTCACCGGACGGCACTTCCAGAAGTAGTTGTGCACTCCGGCGCCATCGTGAATTCTTCTGAAGGTCATCTCCACCTTCATGCCGATACTGATCTTCGATGTATCGCGGTCGGTCATAGTGATGTAGATGCGCCCATCATCGTCGAATTCGCTTATGGTCCATACACGCGGAGGATCGACCTCTAATGCGCGCTCGTCCATGCTGTAGGTGAAAACTGTAGCTTTTTTATCGGAAAGCCTGACCTCGTCGTAGTCGTCTTTGGACTGGCAGTACGCGCATATCCTCTGGATGGGGAACTGTATCTTACCGCACTTGCGGCACTTGCATCCGTGAAGCGGGATCACCTGTGTACGGTCGCGCCACATCATGGGCAGCGAGCTGATGTATTGCGGCCTGCGATCCGCCTCCCCCTGCATCAGGTTGCGGAATTTGATATATTTCTCGTAATTGGCTATCGGCATCTTTGATGCGAGGTGCTTCTTTATGCCCCTGCGGTTCTTTATGTTTGTTATCTTGTCGGTTACCTGCAATACGAAGGAATCAGCGCCGTCGCCATAGTTGGCCAGCAGGATTTTATCGCCCGGCTTGGCATCTTCCAGCGCCGCTACCAGCATCATGGGCGCGAGTGCGGCTCCGGTGTTGCCGAGGGCCCCGAACATCGGGTTCTGTATCTGGCTGTCCTCCAGCTTGAGCGATTTCGCTAGCCTGCCGTGGCTCCTGCCGTCGGGGCCATAGAGCACTGCTTTGGCAAAGTCGCTGGTTTTCAACCCGGTTTTCTTCAGCAACCCTTTGATCGCGGCCATCATCTTCTCGGTGTAGCCGTGATCCATTATGAAGCGGTCTTCCCATGTGCGTATGTAGGCGTCCTCCGCCCTCTTCCAAACATCCACAAAGTCGCTGGATATGGAGTAGCTGTCCACGATCTCTACCGCCACATCTTCGTTGCTGATAAGGAAGGCAGCAGAGCCGTCGCCGAACACGGGCTCGAACTCCGAGGCCGGCGGCGCCAGGCGGCAGTCGGCGGCCGTGACAAGCACGTTCTTGGCCGAGCCGGCCTTGACCGCGTCGCAGGCGATCTTGAGCGCGCTCGTGCCGGCCCTGGTCGAACTGGACAGATCGACCGTGGAGACGGTGGTGCGCAGGTCTACCGCTGCGGCTATGATGCTGGCTGACAGCTTCTCGTCGTAAGGCGAGGTCGTGGAGGCAAAAACAAGGCCGTCAACTATTTGACGGTCGTATCCGGTCAGACAATCGATAGCGGCCTCCACCGACATAGTGAGGCTATCCTCATCGTAGTTGGCCGTTGCCCGCTCCCCTTTTCCGCCCCTTCCGCCCCAGGCTCGGGCCAGTTCTGCTTCGCTTAATCTGTAAACAGGTACATAAGCGCCAAAAGATTTTATCCCGATCACTGTTCACTCCTCTCTCAATGAATCAAAATGTGAAAGTCGACCTTGAATATTTTAATCGCTGGCGATGCTCAGGTCAAATTTTGAGAGGGGGATTCAGTCGTTTGATAGAAGACCCCCTGTTATCCCCCATGAATGGGGGAAACGTCATCCGAACCCCCTGTTAATCCCCCATACGTTGGGGGATATAATAAAATTTAGGGGACACCCCTAAAACCCTGCCAGAGGGTGATCCCTCTGGATTTCCCTGTAACGATTAAAGATTATGAAAAGATAGAGACACCCCCAGATCCCCCGACAGGAGAGAATCTCCTGCACCTCTATATCGCCCAACCCGTCATTCCGGCCCCGTATCGGCGTACGGAGTAAACTCCGGCCGGAATCCAGAGAAGACTGGGGCTGTTTGCGTCGGGGGGATTGACGTAGGGGCACTGCTTGCCGTGCCCATTCAGCTACCCTCTCCCTCCGCAGGGGAGAGGGTTAGGGTGAGGGCGAGAGTCTGTAAGTAGGGTGGGTTTAACGAAGTGTAACCCACCTTTTGTTCTGGAGCGAGTAGTAATATAATATTAAAAATGCAAAAACTGGTTGAAGGAGCTCAGCGTCTGGGGTTATCGCTTACGTCAGAGCAGATCGAGCGTTTTCAGGCTTATTATAATGAGCTTGTCGATTGGAACTGCAGAATGAACCTCACTGCAATAGTCGACTATGACGAAGTGCAGATCAAACACTTCCTCGATTCCCTCACCGTTTCGCTGGCCTTTTCGAAGACACCCTCAAGCGTTGTGGATGTAGGTACCGGTGCCGGATTGCCCGGTATAGCATTGAAGATACTCTATCCCGACATAGAGTTAACATTACTTGATTCGGTTCAAAAGAAGGCGGTGTTCCTTAATCACGTTGTTACCGTTCTCGGGCTAAGGGGAGTGGAGGTTTTGACCGGACGCGCCGAGGAATTAGCACATGATGCTCGCTACCGCGAACATTTCGATGCAGTACTGTCGCGCGGGGTCGCCAGGCTCGCTTCGCTGGCCGAGATGACCCTTCCGTTTTGTGCCGTTGGTGGCGTGTTTGTCGCCATGAAAAAGCGGGAGGATCGTGGGGAGGTTGATGAGGCTGAGTCGGCATTGCAGATTCTTGGCGGGCGATTGAGGCAGGTTATCTATATAGAACTTCCGGAGCTTAGCGATAGAGCGCTGGTCGTTGTCGATAAGGCAAGGCCCACCCCTGAAAAATATCCCCGGCGCAGCGGGATGCCGCAGAAACGCCCGCTTCTGCGAAGCGTAAAGGAAGCAAATTGACCGAAGAGCATAAACCCAATATCGCCCCGGGGAATGGGGGCTTGGGGGAAGAGAAGAACTTCCTCCGCAAGCGATTTTTCAATTTCCGCACGCTGATATCCCTGATATTGGCTATAGGCTTGATAGTAGTCATTTTCACTCAGCTTAATGTAGATTTCGCCGATATGTGGGGCAAGATAAAAGATTGCAGTCCATTGTACTTCGCTCTCGCTTTCATTTGTTACTATATAAGCTTTCCTATAAGAGCTATGAGATGGCGTTACCTGATGCATCATGCCGGGATACGTAAGGACCAGGGTGTAGAAATGCCATCTCTGTTGGCACTTACGCAGATGGTGCTTATGAACTGGTTCGCCAATTGCGTACTGTATGCAAGGCTGGGTGATGCGTATCGCGCTTATCTTTTTAAGGAACGTACCGGAGTCAGTTTCTCAAAGATACTGGGCACGCTGCTGGCCGAGCGCTTCCTTGATATCCTCGTTATAGTCCTTTTAACGGTAGTTTCTATTATCTGGCTATTGTTAACGGGCGGACACGATTGGAAAGTGTTCGGGACAGTCCTGGTTATCGGGATCGTTTTGCTGCTGGTGATTGCTATGGTTCTGGGGGGTATGGGTAAGTTTGGGCACAAGCTTGTCAACCTTCTGCCGAAGAAGATCAGGGTCTTCTATACGATGTTTGAGCAAGGTGCCCTGAGTAGCTTCGGGCAGTTACGCCTACTTACGCTGCTGACCGTGGTCATCTGGCTGCTGGAGGCCGGACGCCTCATCTTAGTGGCGCAAGCGTTAGGGTTCGATATTATAGAAGTTGGGATAGCCCTATTCATTTTCGCTGCCCTGGCCAATGCCCTGATAACAGCTATTCCACTCACCCCGGGCGGACTGGGTTTGGTGGAGCCCGGTGTAGCCGGGCTTTTAATGATAACCGGCCTTACCAAGTCAGCAGCATGGTCGATCACCTTGTTAGATCGCAGTATCAGTTTCTTAAGTGTTATCGCTGTAGGGCTGCTGGTATTCGCTTCCTGGCATGTGATGGAAGCTGTAAGAAAGCGGCGTTCAATACGCACACACCTGCGCTAGGAGAATGTTGAAAAGTCTTGGTCAACCCCCTCTATCCCCCAGTCTTGGGGGATTTTTAAATCTGGGGGGCACCCCCAGTTCCCCCGGTCCTTCCAGTACTGGAAGGACACCTCTTCTTCGACAGGCTCGCCAGGCAGCAGCCTTCGCACCTCGGCGTCTTGCGGCAGACATCCTTGCCGTGGCGCACCAAGAGCGCGTGATATTCGTTGAACATTCCCTCATCGTGCAACAGGTTAGACATAAATAATTGTTGAAAAGCCTCATAGCTATTGTGTGTTGGGGCTATTCCGAGCCGCTCGATTATCCGCTTTGTATAGGCATCGATAACAAAAATCGGGCGATGCGCGGCGTAGAGCAGTATCGAGTCGGCGGTCTCCGGCCCGATGCCGTGGATCGACAGCAGCTCTTGTTGCAATGCTGCGGTATCGAGAGCAAACAGACGATCGAGACTTCCGCCGTATCCATCGTGGAGCCGCTCGACGAAGGCCTTCAACTTTGCCGCCTTGGCGTTGTAGTAGCCCGACGGCCGTATCAGCGCCGCGAGCTTATCGGTCGCTATCGCATCGAGCGATTCCGGGTCGAGCAATCCAGCTGTTTTGAGGTTGGCGATGGCTTTCTCCACGTTGGCCCAGGCGGTCGACTGCGTGAGTATCGCTCCGATGATGACCTCGAAGGGGCTGTCGCCGGGCCACCAGTGCTGTGGGCCGTAGTGCTCGAACAGTCGATTATAAACTTCGGTTAAGGTTTTGGAGGTGTTCGCAGCTTTGCTACCCATTCCGGCATCCTTATTTCCTTCGGGGCTATCTTGGGGATCATGTATGATTTGATGTCTATAACCGGCGTGCCGTCGATGGCGTCCAGCCCCTGCACGGTGAGCGTGGTGCCGCGCCTCTTGAGCAGCTTGACAATGGTCAAGCCGATGGGGTTGGGCCGCTGTGGGGCGCGGGTGGCGAAGAGCCCTACCAGCGGCAGATCGGCCCGGCCGCGCGGGTGTACCCTGGCCGGCGGCGGGCTGTCCGGCGGGACGGCGTGCATCCAGAAGAGGACGATGATGTGCGAGAACTCCTCAATGCCGTCGAGCAGCTCAGCCCACTTGCCGTCTATCTCAATTTCGGAGACAATCTCCTTACAGTCCCGGTAGCCCGTCTGCTTGATGTCGTTGTGCACGACGCCGATTGGTTTTAATTTGATCTCGCCCATTATCTTTTCCTACTGTCCCCGCGCCTGTTTCAGCTTCTGGGTCAGCATGGGCACTATCTCGAACAGGTCGCCGACGAGGCCGTAGGTGGCTACTTCGAATATCGGGGCGTTGGGGTCCTGGTTTATGGCAATGATGACGTCGGATGTCTGCATGCCGGCCAGGTGTTGCACCGCGCCGGAGATGCCGCAGGCGATGTAGAGCTTGGGGCATACCGTCTTGCCGGTCTGGCCCACCTGGTGCGAGTACGGTATCCATCCTTCGTCCACGGGCGGGCGCGATGAGCCCACCGCTGCACCGAGGGCGTCGGCCAGCTCCTCGATCAGCTTGAAATTCTCCGGCTTGCCCAACCCGCGGCCGCCGGATACGATAACATTCGCGTCGTCCAGCTTGATCTTCTCGCTGAGGTCCTTGACGAAGTCGAGCAGCTTGGTCCTGGCTGTGACAGCTTCCTTCTTGAAATCAACCTTTATCGTTTCACCCTTGCGGCTCTTGTCGGGGGAGGCCATCTTGAACACGTGCGGGCGCACCGTGGCCATCTGCGGCCGTTTCGCCTGGCAGACTATCGTGGCCATGACGTTGCCGCCGAATGTTGGCCGTGTCTGTAGGAGCAATTTCGTCTCAGGGTCGATGTCGAGGCCGGTGCAGTCTGCGGTGAGGCCGGTGTATAAAATCGACGCAACACGCGGGATGAACGAGCGTCCCAAAGCAGTGGCTCCTGCAAGTAGAATCTCCGGCTTGTGTTTATTTATCAGTTCGACGAGCGCAGCGGTGTAGTAATCCTCCTGGTGGTTGGCCAGCGATGCGTCGTCAATCAGGTACACCTTGTCGGCACCGTATGCGATGAGCTGTTCGGGCTTGTCGATGTTGTGTCCCAGACATACTGCGCTCAGCTTTACGCCCAGCTTGTCGGCCAGCTTGCGCCCCTCGGATACCAGCTCATATGAGACGCTTTTTAGCTTGCCGTCGTGCTGCTCGGCGAAGACCCACACGCCGCGGTGGCCCTCGGCCTTCTCCTGCTTGACGCTTTCCATCACCAGAGCATCACAGGTGCAGGTGTCGATACATGCGCCGCAGAGGTTACAGCCATCGGCTATCTTGATCTTGTCGTCGATAAGGCTGATGAGCCCGAAGGGGCAGGCGCCCTCGCACGCCCCGCAAAGTGTGCATTTGTCCTGATGGATGATTATCGCCATGAGCTTCTTTGTATCAACCCCCTATGTCCCCCACTCTTGGGGGATTTTAAAAAATAGGGGACACCCCTAGTACCCCGGCCCTTCCGTGGAATGACACCTCTTTCTCTAATTGTGTGGGTCGAGCCGGATGATGATATTGAAATGATGGGCTGAGCCCACTCTAGAAGTTTACTCGTCCTTATCTTCAGTTTTATTTTCTTCTACGATGTATTTGGCGCTATTATCACAGCCTTCAATCTCGCATTGAGTTTTAAGTTGGGGCGGGATTTTGGGACTGTTAGGATCATACCCCAGGTCAAGCAGGTGTTGTTTACAAATTGCGAGGCTCATGCTGTGCTCTCCACTCTTAGATTATCCCCTCCAGATTACTGATGAGCTTATCTACCTGCTCCCTGGCGTTGCCCGCGAGCATCTCGCTCTTGCGCTCGCGCTTTGGGAAGAATATCTTAACCACCCGCGTCGGAGAGCCGGCAAGCCCTGCTTTATCGGCTTCGGCTCCAATGTCGTTCGCTGTCCACACTGGTATCTTGGCGCTCTTCGATTTCATTGTTCCGCGTATTGAAGGCAGGCGGGGAACGTTTATCTCTTTGGACACTGTGATCACAGCAGGCAGGCTCGACTCGATTGTTTCATGTCCTTCTTCTATCATACGCTGCACGCGCATACGCCCATTGCCGACCTCCTCGATTTTACTGACGTAAGCGACGAACGGGATCTTGAGCATCTCGGCGATGCCCGGGCCCACTTGGCCGGTGTCGCCGTCGAGCGTTTGTTTCCCGCAGATTATTAAATCGAAGGAGCCTATTTTCTGAATCGCTTTAGACAGTACATAAGATGTAGCCCACGTGTCGGAGCCAGCGAAGGCGCGGTCGCTCACGAGCACCGCTTCGTCAGTGCCGAGCGATATCGCTTCCCTCAGCGCAGCGTCCGCCTGAGGCGGGCCCATCGTGATAACAATCACTTTGCCGCCGCACTTCTCGCGCAGGTGCACTCCTTCCTCAATGGCATAGCAATCGAAGGGGTTGATGATGCTTTGCACGCCCTCGCGGATGAGGGTATTTGTCTTGGGATCGATTTTTATATCGGTGGTGCCGGGCACTTGCTTGATGCAGACTACGATATTCATTTGCGCAGCGCTTTCCTCTTCAGCACCTCATGGGCGATGACGTTGCGCAGCACCTGGTTGGTGCCCTCGTATATCTGGTTGATCTTGGCGTCGCGCATCATCTTCTCGACAGGGTAGTCGCGCATGTAGCCCGCGCCGCCGCATACCTGCACGGCGTCGGTGGTGACCCGCATGGCCATATCCGTGGCGAAGACCTTGGCCATCGCGCCTTCCTCGGAGTAGTTCTTAACGCCGCTGTCGATGGTCTTGGCGCTGGCGTACATCAGCGCCCGGCCCGCCTCCACGTCCATGGCCATATTGGCCAGCATGTGCTGCACGGCCTGGATGGCGGTTACGGGGTGGCCGAACTGTTCCCGATTCTTGGCGTGTTCGACGGCCGCTTCGAGCGCTCCCTGTGCCAGCCCTACAGCCAGCGCAGCCACACCGGGACGCGACAGGTCCAGCGTCTTCATTGTAACTATGAAACCTTGCCCGTCTTTGCCGAGCAGGTTCTCTTTGGGGACGCGGCAGTTGTGGAAGACCAGCTCGCTGGTGGCGGAGCAGCGGATGCCCATCTTCTTTTCCTTCTTGCCGAAGGTGAATCCGGGGGTGCCCTTATCGACAAGGAACGCGCTTGCGCCGCGCGGGCCCCGCGTGTGGTCGGTCATTGCGATGATGGTGTATATCTCGGCCTCGCCGCCGTTGGTGATGAACTGTTTGGTGCCGTTGATGACATAATCATTCCCGTCGCACACGGCGGTGGTCTTTATCCCGCTGGCATCGCTGCCGGCGGTGGACTCGGTCAGCGCGAATGCGGTCAGTTTCCTGCCGGCGGCGACTTCGGGCAGGTATTTGCGCTTCTGCTCTTCGTTTCCATAAAGGAATATTGGTATCGATCCCAGCGCGTCCGCGGCATACGTCAGCGCGACGCCGCAGCAGGCGCGACTCAACTCCTCAACGGCGATGCACAGGCCCACGGCCTGCTCGCCCAAGCCTTCATATTCCACAGGTAAGAAGACCCGGAAAAGGTCACTGGCGGCTATGTCTTTAACTATCGACCAAGGGAACTCCTCTTTCTCGTCCAGCTCGGCGCGCACCGGCAGTATGCGCTCCTCGGCGACGCGGCGAGCCAGGTCCCTGATAAGCTGCTGCTGTTCGGTTAGGAAATAATCCACGGCTGCACCCCTTTACGGATTGTAGGGTATATTGTAGTGGTTTTTAGAGATTATTAGCAAGTCTGGGTATATTCTGTATATATCAATGTCTTAATCACAAGTGTATTGCTATCTTTCGTAAAGGTAAATATGGGCCTTTATTATTTTGTTGCTGATACATGGATTTAATATCAGCGGAGGAGGGGCATATTTTTCTATATTGTAGGCTTCAAACGATTGAAACTATTGGCACATAGAGATATTAGTTTTAAGCTACTAATTAGTCTTGACAAAATTAGCAGGGCATTTATAATGCCATCTGTTAGTATATTATGAATGCCACACTAGGGTTATATAATACTCAGTTCAGAAATTTAAACCCTTTGAAAAAGGAGGTGATAAGCAGGTAATAAGTAATATTGTAAAGCTTACACTGAAAAACTTGTAACGTGACTGAGAAGAAAGGGGGATAATCTGTTATGCGTTTCTGTACGAATAGACTCAAGATGCTACTTGTGGCTCTCATATTAGCAGCTAACTTGGTCGTAGCTATGAACGGAACGGTTTATGCTGATACACCTAGTAGCGGAAATCTGCCAAAAGTATATATCGTTACGAATGGGGTAGAAATGCCAGTTGAAGAGGGAGCGATGCTTGGAAAAGCAGGAAGGGGTCTTACGGTTAGCTTTGAACTTAATGAGCAGTATAATCGAGGCTACGTTCAAGGCGAATATACCAAAGAAGGCAATTTGAAGATTACGGAAATTGAATTCTGGCATACCGATGTACTAGAGTCGGCAATAAGTAAAGAAGATGGTAAGTACCCTACTATTATTGAGGGATCGGTTTCAGGGGAAGGTACTAAACTTCAGAGCCAAGGATATACAGATATGGCCTCTACTTTAGCAGGTACGAATACTCGAGCTTGGGCTAAATCTACGATCCTTTGCCCATTCGGTGTAACGGCCACTGAAGTATATTCTGAGGTGAATTATGTGGACTACGGGACGTCACTTAGTACAATCAATGCCCTACACGACTTTTACGATAGTGCCTTAGCATATCTGGTATGGTGGCAAGTGTCTTCTGCTAGGTCTTCCACGTCCACTGAATCTTGGACTTTGGGAAAATTTGATTCCAATGCTCCAGGGAATCAACTCCACACACATACAGCAAAGGTTGTTGGGCATCCTGGCAATCATGCTCACCGCTACTTCACGCTTGACCGTTTACCTGACTGGATTGTTCCAGGAGTTAAATTTACGTGGCATACAGATGGCCAACTCGTTCATTAGCTCGAGGTGAAGGTTGATATTCTGAAATAGAGCGAAGCGAAGGTGAAGCAGGTGATAGGGATGCGGTATAGTGATATTGGTTGAATAATACCTATAATGTCCTAGTACTCATGAGCGATTCCCTAAAAATGCTGGATGTGCATTGAGTCAAAAATCTGAAAAGGATGGAATCCTCCTTCGGTAGGCATACTGGGGGAGGATTCCCAATTTGTTGTAAGAACAACTAAGTGGTAAGATTGATTTCCGATGCCAGTCTGATATTTTAAACGAGGTATAATCATTCGAGGATAATAAATGAGAGTTATAATCGCAGGCGGTTCAGGATTAATCGGACGGGCGCTTACTAGCAGTCTAATTAGTACTGGCTGCGAAGTTGTTGTATTGAGTCGTTATCCGGAGAAGGTAAGCGGTTTGTCTCCTGCCGTGCGTATCGAGCGCTGGGACGCGTGTACCGCCGAGGGATGGGGTTCTCTAGTTAATGGTGCTGATGTCATCATTAACCTGGCTGGCGAAAGCATTTCGTCGGGTCGCTGGACAGCTAAACGTAAGGCACGCATACGTGAAAGTCGGGTGGACGCTGGCCGAGCGATAGTACACGCTATTGAAAAGGCGGATCACAGGCCGCGGGTGCTCGTCCAAGCGTCAGGTGTCGGATTCTATGGCACTCACCAAGATGAGCAGATAACGGAGGAGTGCCCCTCGGGTAAAGACTTTTTGGCACAACTGGCGATTGATTGGGAGGCCTCTAGCGCTCCTGTCGAGGCACTTGGCGTACGGCGAACAATTATTCGTACTGGGGTGGTGCTCAGCTGCGACGGCGGGGCACTACCTCGAATGTTAATGCCCTTTCGCTTTTATATCGGTGGCCGATTGGGCAGCGGGCGGCAGTGGTTCCCTTGGATACATATAACTGATGAGGTCAACGCTATCAGGTTCTTGATTGAGAACGAGAATGCTATTGGGCCGTTCAACCTTGTTGCTGCTAATCCGGTTACCAACGCCGATTTCATCCGTATCTTGGGAGAGAGGTTAGGCCGTCCTGCGATAATAACGACTCCGGCCTTTCTCCTGCGTATGATTTTTGGGGAGATGTCGACCATCCTTCTCGATGGCCAGCGCGCTGTACCGAAACGTTTGACTGAATTGGGCTATGATTTTCACTTTCCAGAGGTTACCTCTGCATTGCAGGAGCTTTGGAAATAGTCGTGCAGTTCAGCACCAGAATGTTTCTAACTAAGCCTTCCTAGTTTTGTGTAGGAGGACTCAATTTACGGCGTCAGGGTTAGAATTATCCTGGCCTGCTCGGGATATCTGGCGATGAACCGCAACTCGTCGTCTGTTAACGGTTTCTGGGTGTGAGCACTGGCGAACTGGACCAGTTCCAGTATGTGCTTTGCGCTTTCGTTATCCGCAAAGGTAACGCCGATTTTCTCGTAGACGTAGCGAAACCCTGCGATTCCGCCGAACTCACCGGTGGTGATCACCCTCCCTGTCGGAATGCGCGTATCCTCTCCCCGTCCGAGGATTTCGTAATCGAAGAGCTCGTAGTTGCGGCGGTCTTTCAGCGCACCGTCGGCATGGATTCCCGCTTCATGAGCGAATATGTTGGCTCCGACGCCCGGCTGGTTGATAGGTATCGGGATGCCGAAGGCATATGATACATATTTGGCCAGTTTATCTGCCATTTTCAGGTTCAGCCTATCGCCGATGGTGTACTGCTGCATATCTCTTCCAAACTTGATAGCCAGTATGCAGCTGACCAGGTCTGTCTGTCCGGCACGCTCGCCGACGCCGTTCACCGATGTGTTGATATACGCATCTATACCGCTGTCGATAGCTGCCATCGCGCCGGAAACCGCGTTCGCCACCGCCATGCCGAGGTCGTTGTGGCAATGGAGCTCGATGGGCATTTTAACCTTCCCGGCAAGTTCCCTTATACGTTTGCTGATAGTCGTCGGCGTGTCGTATCCGAGCGTATCGCAGTATCTGACCCGGTCGGCACCCGCTCTCCTGGCTGCCTGTGCAAACTCGATGAGATATGCGATATCGGTTCGCGATGCGTCCTCTGCGTTTACTCCGATAGTGCTGACGCCATGGCTGCGTGCATAATGTACGGCATCGACCATTTCTCGGATTACAGAATCACGATCAAGTTTGCTGTGAAATTTGTGCAGTATCATCTGATCGGAAGTGGAGATAGAGACGTTAAGGTCTCTTACGCCGGTGGAGAGCGAAGCTTCAACATCGGAGACCAGGGCGCGGCACCAGCCCTCCAGCACCAGGTTGTTAAAAACCCCCGACTCTTTTAACTCCAGGTTCCCCTGAATATAGTTTCGCTCGTGTTTTACCGTAGGGAACGAGAACTCCGATTGATATATGCCCATTTCGGATAGATAGAGGTTGAGCATGGTTTTTTGGAGCTTGGCCATGATAATACGCGAGGCCTGGACGGCATCCCGGTTGGTAACGTCGATAAATCGGATCTGCGGCATTTGAATCGTTCTTCAACTTGAAACTTAGTGGCACTATATGGTAGCATAGGATAGGTTTGGATGCAACGCTACTTGACAGATTATTATAATATAAATATAATTAGCAAACTTTAATATTTGTGAATAAGTTGAGCTATGATAATCAATGTATCACAACTGTTGAAGGAGCGCATTGGCGCTACACGCAGATATAATGTAGATAGTGAAGAGGGATTTCCTTACAAAGGAAAAGTTGTTCTGGTACGCACTGATAAAGGTTTACTTGTGAGCGGCTCCCTTGTAACTACACTTAATACTGTCTGCAGCAGATGTCTTTGTGACTTTGATTATGAACTGTTTATTGATTTTGACGAAGAGTTCCTGCTGCATCGTGAAGAGGGGGCTTTCATTATTAATGAACATCGAGAGATAGACTTGAGCGAGGTTACACGCCAATACACACTTCTAACCGAACCGATGAAGCCCCTGTGTAGTAAGGATTGTGCCGGTTTGTGTTCTCAGTGCGGCAGGAATCTTAATTTGGTAACTTGTGATTGTACAAAAGAGATCGACCCTCGCCTAGCTGTACTGGCGAGTCTAGCAAAGGATAGGTTATAACATGGTTCCGTTACCGAAACATAAAACTCCGAAGTCTAAAAAGGGTAGACGTCGGTCTCACCTTGCGTTGAACGTACCTGCCATTGATTATTGCCCTCAGTGCCATAGCCCTAAGAGGACGCACCATGTTTGTCTTACGTGTGGTACATATGGCGGCCGGGAAGTAATTAAAATAGAGTCTAAGAAAAAGGAATAAAGCTAACGAGTTAAGTCTATGAGCGGAGTAGCAAAGCAAGCAAACAATCACGCGTATGTCTTCCCCGGTCAAGGCTCCCAGAAGGTTGGAATGGGACGGGATTTATATGATGCGTTTAGCTCGACGCGGAAGGTATTTGAAGAGGCGGATGAAGCGCTGGGAGCGCACCTTTCACGTCTTTGCTTTGAAGGGCCTGAACAGGAATTGTGTCAGACGGTTAATGCCCAGCCAGCAATACTCACGATGAGCATAGCATGTCTGAGGGCAGCCACTGAGATATATGGAGAGTTGGTATGTCCCTCATATATGGCGGGGCATAGTCTTGGGGAATATACTGCTTTGGTGGCGGCTGGGGTGCTGGACTTCTCTGATGCTGTGCGTCTTACACGACAGAGGGGCAGTCTGATGCAACAGGCAGGACAAATAGCCCCTGGTGGCATGGTAGCTATTATCGGTTTGGATGAGGTTGCTATTGAAGCGGTATGTCAGGAAACTGGAGCCAAGATTTCAAATATTAACTCTCCTGGGCAGATAGTTATTAGTGGCTCGCGAGAGGCTATGGTGCGGTCTATCGACTTGTCTCTGTCTATGGGAGCACGATATAGTAAGCCGCTTAATGTGAGTGGAGCATTCCATTCGCATCTTATGGAGCCTGCCGTTGAAGGAATGGCCAGAGCTATAACTGATGTGAAATTCCGTGACCCTCTTGTTCCTATTGTAGTCAATAGCACCGCGAAGCCTGTTGCTACCGCTGAAGAGATCAAGCAGGAACTTCTGGATCAGATTGCTAACTGTGTCCAATGGCAGAAGAGCGTCGAGTATATGGTTGGAGCTGGAGTATCTACGTTCGTTGAAGTTGGCCCCGGTCAAGTGCTGAGTGGCCTTATTAAGCGCATCAGCAAGGATGCGCGTACCGTGAACGTCGGGGACGTAAGCTCAGTGAAGGATATGAAACTCTAGGTTTTACACCTAGGACATAGGGTGTGTCGCTAACTAACATATCGAGCTGAAAGTCGGTTCTGCGGATTGGAAAGTCCCCAGTTTTTACTAAAGGTCTATTTATCTTGCCTTGATATAGTTTAGCTATTAGATTTGGCAAAGGTGAAAATAAATTGGGAACAAGAAGGAAGGCAAGGGTTAAGGCGCTTCAGGCGCTTTTTGAAATAGATTCTGTGGGACATGACGTGGTTGAGGTTCTAGGGCGGCAGACGGAGGATGACCCACTCGAAGAAGAATCAGCAATATTCATGAAGGAACTGGTGGAGGGGGTTTTGAGCAATGAAGGGGAGATCGACAGCGTTATAGAGATTTATGCACCAGCCTGGCCGGTAGCGCAGATGGCGCTTATCGATAGAAATATATTAAGACTTGCCATCTTCGAAATTTTGTTTAATAATAAAGTACCAGTCAAGGTAGCAATAAATGAGGCGGTGGAACTCGCCAAAATGTTTGGCGGCGATAACACGCCCAAGTTTATAAATGGAGTTTTAGGAACTGTAAGCGCCCAATCGGGCAAAAAGAGGAGGTGATAAAGTGGCCACAGTCTTAGAGAGGCTGAAAAAGATAGTTGTAGAGCAACTAGGTGTTGAGGAAGAGCAGGTAGTACCCAAAGCCTCTTTCGTTGATGATTTAAATGCTGATTCGCTGGATTTGGTTGAGTTGATCATGGCGATGGAAGAAGAGTTCAGCGATGGTAATAAACAGATAAGGATACCAGATAAGGACGCAGAAAATATAAAGACGGTACAGAATGCTATCGATTATATTAAAGACCTGGGGATTGAGGACGAGTAGCAATTATATTTTCTTACATTAAAGGTTTAAGAACTTAAGAATTTTTCAGCAGATATTGCTGCGGTAGCTCCGTCGCCGGCGGCGGTAATAACCTGTCGCGACGAATTCTTGCGAATGTCCCCCGCTGCATATACTCCTTTAATCTGAGTTTCCATTCGATCGTCGGTTATGATATACCCTTCCTTATCAAGAGGTATTTGTCCTTTTAAAAAACTGGTGTTTGGAATCTGTCCAACATAAACGAATACACCATCTACAGCGATTTTTGATGTTTCTCCTGTTTTAACATTTCGCACAACAAGTTCGGAGACCTTATTATTTCCTTTAATCTCCTCCACTATTGTGTCCCATAGGAACCCCAGCTTTTTATTGGATAAGGCTCTTTCTTGCGCCATCTTTGAAGCGCGGAGCTGATTGCGGCGGTGGATGATTATCGCCTTCGATGCGAACCTGGTGAGGAATAGGGCCTCTTCAACTGCTGAGTTCCCTCCGCCTACTACAGCGACGACGCGGTCTTTAAAAAGCGCGCCATCGCATGTTGCACAATATGAAACACCTCGGTTAACGAAGAGATCCTCACCTGGTACTCCGAGCTTTTTTCGCTCGGCGCCACTGGCGATGATGATCGCCCTGGCGGAGAAGTCGCCTTCGGTGGTGCTGATGGTTTTGATGTCCTTTAGCAGGTCGACACTGGTAACCTCGGCGGATAGCGTTTCAAGGCCAAACTTGGATGCCTGCTGGTACATCCGTTCGCCGACATCGAAACCGGATATGCCTTCGGGAAAGCCGGGATAGTTCTCCACCAGTTCTGCGTTGGCGATAAGTCCGCCGAACATCCCCTTTTCGATGAGCAGGGTGCGTACACTGGCACGTGAAGCATATATGCCTGCACTCAGTCCTGCAGGCCCGCCGCCAATTATTATGACGTCGTATTTTTTATTCATCGTGGTCTCGACCTTGGGAGTGTAGTCGCTCTGTTTGAATTGTAGTTTGGGAACCAGGATCAGATTTTATCAACCCCCTGCCCCCAATCTTGGGGGACTTTTTAAAACTGGGGGGCACCCCCAGTTCCCCCGGCAGGAAGTATCCTGCACCTCTTTTTCAGAAGTCTTCTTGTTTTATAGAATTTCGTCGATCGCCTTCTTGAGTTCGGCTTTAGGCTTGTATCCGACTATTGAGTGCACCGGCTCTCCTTTCTTAAAGATTAGCATGGTCGGTATAGCCGAGACGCCGTATTTACTTGCGTTTTGAGGAGCTTCGTCGACGTTCAGCTTAGCAATGACTATCTTATTCTTATAATCGTTGGCTAACTCGTCTAAAATAGGAGCCACTGCCTTACACGGGCCACACCATGGCGCCCAGAAATCTACTAGCACTGGCGTTTTAGATTTGATTACAGTTTCATCAAAGCTGTTATCATCAATATGCACTGGTTTCACCATGATATTTCCTTTCGTTAATTGATCCCTTTTCTAATAGCGCTGACTATATCCTGTTCCACTGCCCGTTTTGCGATAAATAACGCGCTGTTAATGGCCTTGGCATTGCTGCGCCCGTGTGCGATTATCACGTTCCCGTTTACGCCCAGGAGGGGAGCTCCACCATACTCGGAGTAATCTACTGAGTTGAATGCGCTGCGAAGTGCAGGTTTTAGGATTAAAGCGACAGCTTTCAGGTAAGGCCGGCGTGCTATTGCCTGCTTGACTGATTGCACGATGATCTCCCCTACACCTTCACCCACCTTGATCAGTATATTGCCGGTGAAGCCGTCGGTAACGAGTACATCTGTGCTGTTGGATGGCAGGTCGTGTCCTTCGATATTGCCGACAAAGTTCAATTTAGTGGCTCTGAGCATCCGGTGTGCTTCGCAGACAAGATTGTTGCCTTTGGTATCCTCCTCGCCATTGGAGAGCAAGCCTACCCTGGGGCTTTCTATCCCGAATATTTTTGTCATGTAGACACTGCCCATCTGAGCAAATTGCACTAAGTAGTCCGGTTTGCAGTTGGCATTAGCACCGACATCAAGGAGGAGGACAGAGTTCGAAGGGAACGAGACGAGGATACTCAACGCAGGCCGCTCAATCCCTTCGATGCGTCCCAGTATCAGGGTAGCGGCTGTCATAACGGCGCCTGTATTCCCTGCTGAAACGAAGGCGTCTACCTCTTTATTCTTCAATAGCTTCATACCGACCGCTACTGAGGAATCCCGCTTATCTCGCATGACCTCGCTGGGATGGTCCCCCATCTCAATTACCTGACTTGCCTCGACGATAGGTAGATCATAGCGGTGCTTTCTCAACTCTGCCTCGACCGCTTCCTTTTTGCCTACAAGTACAACCTCGATTGCGTGTGCCTTGGCGGCGGCTACCGCCCCCTCAACTTCAGCTGCCGGGGAGTGTTCCCCGCCCATGGCATCCAAAGCAATTCTCATATTGATCTACCTTCTTCTTCCCATAAGCTGCATTGCCCACCCCATCTAGCGAGGACCTTGTCATCATGAAATACCTGTGATATCTCACATAGTGAATCACACGCTTTGCATTCGAATGATGAAGCGCTGAGATCGGCATCCGCGATTTCAAATCCCTTGAATGAAGTGGCCGTATCTTTCGATTTCAATTGTTCTTGTACCATGAGTGCTGCACCGATGGCACCTGTGACACCCGGATAAGGCGTCACTATAACTGGCAGCCCGAGCGCTTCCTCAAGAGCCAGCACCATACCCTGATTGAAAGCGACACCTCCCTGGAATAATACCGGAGGCAGGATTTCCTTTCCTGTGGCTATATTATTTAAATAATTTCGTGCCAAAGCCTGGCAAAGCCCTTTTATAATATCGGCACGTTTGTGTCCCATTTGCTGTTTGTGTATCATCTCCGTCTCAGCGAAGACGGCGCAACGCCCGGCGATCTGGACCGGTTTTGTGCTCTTGATGGCCTCTCTCCCGAAATCATCGATGGGGATGTTCATGCGCTGCGCCTGCTGGTCAAGGAAGCTGCCAGTGCCGGCTGCACATACCGTATTCATCCCCATATCGGCGACAGCGCTATCTCTGATAATAATGATCTTGGAGTCCTGGCCGCCGATTTCGATTACTGTTGCGACATCCGGTACCGAGTGCACTGCGGCAGCGGCCTGGCATGAAATTTCATTTTTCACCAGGTCGGCGTTCACTAATACCCCGGCCAGATAGCGTGCGCTGCCGGTTGTAGCTACGCCTGCAATACGTGCATCGGCAGGCAATCCGCTCGATAGCTCTTTGAGCCCGCGTTGTAATGATATTATAGGCTGCCCGTCATTGCGCAGGTAGAGGGAAGTGACCAACTCGTCTTTAGCATTAAGCACGGCAAATTTGGTGGTTACCGAGCCTACATCTATGCCTAGATAGACATTATTTATCGGCAAGGAACTCCTCTTTGATTTTCGCTATTGTCTCTGGGTTCACTAACAAGTCTACAGCTGTCATCGCCAGTGCTTTAGCCCCATCGAGCAGCCCGCGGTTGCCTTCCTCCGATACCGCCGCCTCAGCGAATTCGGCGGAATGGAGCGATATATTGCGGGGGGCGATGGCTACTTCCGGGTGGATGGTGGGCACTACCCTGCTCACATTTCCGACATCGCTGGAACCGAACGCCCTGTCGGGTATTGGCTGCGGCTCCCGGCCCAGGGCGCACATATTCGCTGCCAGCACATCCGCCAGCGTCGTGTTAGTGAGTAGCGGGGCGTAATAGTCCTTCCATCTGAATTTCAGCTTGGCTCCTGTAGCCAGTGATGCGGCCTTGAAGCAGTTTAGCACCTTGCCCTTAAGTTCTTCAAGATAGGCATCATCCATGGCGCGCACCAGGAAACTGCCTGCAGTATATGCCGGTACGACATTGGGGGCATCGCCGCCTTTGGTGATTATGCCGTGGATGCGCGCTTGCTCCCTGATGTGCTGGCGCAGCGAGTTGATTCCGTTGAACGATAATATCATCGCCTCGAGGGCGTTAATGCCCTCCTCGGGCAATACAGCGGCGTGGGCGGCCTTGCCGAAGAACTCTACGTCCAGGGTGATGCATGCCAGCGATCGGTTGCTGGCGACGTTTAAAGTCGATGGGTGGACGATCATGGCGATATCGATGTCGCTGAAGGCGCCGCGTTCTGCCATTATTGACTTGCCGCCGTATATTTCCTCGGCAGGTGTACCTATAACAATTATACTGCCGCCAAATTGATCGACGGCAGATTTTGCAGCTACTGCGGCGCCGACGGCAGTGGTACATATAATATTATGCCCGCAGGCGTGTCCTATTTCAGGCAGGGCGTCGTATTCTGCCATGAAGGCGATATGTGGCCAGCCGTTTCCGTAACTCCCGCGGAAGGCAGTAGGCAGTTGGCAAATGCCGCGTTCTATCTCAAAGCCATTTTTCTCAAGGTATTCGGCTAGCCATTTTGAAGCCTTGACCTCGTTGAAGCCCGGCTCCGGGTTCTCGTGGATTTTGTGGCTCAGGGCAATAAGCTTATTACTCTGAGCGTCCACTTTCTTAACGACATCTGATTTTGTTTTCTTGATATCCAAGAGTGTTCTCCTGGCGGATATTATAAACCTGAGACGGTAAGGATACCAGTATCGGCTTAAAAGTTTTATCTATCGTTCTGCGATTAACCTTTTAGTATCTGCAAGCGCTGAGCGAAATCGAACAGGCTCTGTCGCGTGATTATTCCCACGACTTTCCCCTCGCTTAAAACTGCAACGATATCGTCTTGTCTCTGGTCAAACTTTTCGAGGATAGAAGATGCATCGTCTGCAGGGCGAACCGTTTTCAACTCCTCCGCTGGCGTCATGATATGCGCAGCGGAGGTGAGGCTCCATTGCCTCTGCGGCACTTTTCTGATCTGCCATAGAGTTAATATGCCGACCACACTGTCGCTGTCTGTCACCAGATAAAGCTTGTTTGGCGATCTGAATACGGACCCCTCAATCAGGTCCATAAGGTTGATGTTGCGAGGGATACGCGGCAGATCCCGGCTTATGACGTCTTGAGCGGTGTAACCTTTGAGGTTCTCACGCAGAATGGTCTGTTGGTATGTAGCGCGGGCGGAGCTGTTTAAGAATAAGCCGATGAAAATAAGCCATAAACCGTCAAAGTATCCCCATACAAAAAATATTAAGACACCGGCTACGATTATAGCTATTGATATTACGTAACCAGCGGTTGTAGCTATTTTAGTAGCCCGTAAGAAATTACCTGTAGCAAGCCAGATGACAGCGCGCAATACACGGCCACCATCAAGCGGAAAACCAGGGATCATATTAAATGCAGCAAGTAGTAAATTCACATAAGCTAAGTAACTCGTCAAGGCGAATAAATATACATTCCTGTCGTTAAACAGATACGCTATACCGTAGAATATTCCAGCAAGTAAGACGCTGCTTACAGGTCCGACAATGGATATTACAAGATCTGTCTTGGGTTGAGTAGCCTCTTTACCAATTTGTGCTATGCCTCCAAAGAGGAACAACGTAATGCTTTTTACCGGTATGCCTGTTCTTTTGCTCACGATGGAGTGCGCCAACTCGTGTATTATCACCGATGCGAAGAACAGCAGGCTTGTGGCGATTCCGACGATCCAATAATATGCTGAGTGCCACCCTTTAAAGGAGTCTGGGAAGAAGGACATTGACAGCATCAACGTGACAAAGATAAATATAAGAAACCAGCTGAAATCCAGCCTAAACGGTATGCCGAAGATTTTAGCTATTTGGAATGATCTACCCAATTTACCCTGCACTCTGTTTCTAGCTTGTGTTTATACATTATATTCGAAAACCTCTTATTAGGTCTTGGTCAACCCCCTGTATCCCCCAGTCTTGGGGGATTTTTTAAAAGCTGGGGGACGCCCCCAGTTCCCCCGGCAGGAGGTATCCCGCATCTCTTTTTTAGGGGGCGCTTGGTGTTTTGTGCGTGTCAAACGGCCATTTATCGTGTAGTGGAGTATACATTGATTGCTGAGGTTACTTAAGAAGGGCAAGCCCGATTAATTTGTAAGTCAGCTTGGCGGCGAGGAAGGTGCAGGATGAGGGACCTTCCCGTGGTGCAAGCTCCATGACATCGAAGCCGACGATGCGTTTCTCTCTAGCCACACGTTTGAGAAGTCGTATTACCTCGTACCAGCCCATGCCGCCCGGCACCGGCGTGCCGACTGCGGACATGATCGAAGGGTCGAACACATCGAGATCAATAGTGATATAGACATCGTCCGTAAGCGCTGAGACGATTGATTTCTCCTCCGCCTGGCTCAGGGGTTTTTCCTTGGCGTAGAATGGGTGCAGCTTTTTACTTTTGATGTACTTCTGGTCATCGGCACCCATGCTGCGAATGCCTACTTGGACTATAGGGCAGTATTCATGCACACGGCGCATGACGCATGCGTGGTTGTATTTTGTATCCTCGTACTCGTCGCGGAGGTCGGCATGGGCGTCCAGTTGCAGCACTGACAGCTTGTTGAACCGTTCGCTGTATGCGCGCACCGCGCCCGTCGTCAGAGAGTGCTCCCCGCCGAGCATGACAACAAACTTGCCTTTATTGAGAAGTTCCTTAGTAGCGGTGTACACTCGACCTACGGTCTCTTCCGGCCCCTTCATCGAAGGGATGAGCTCAGGAAGGGTGTGTATGCCTACATCGTGTATGTAGCAGCCGAGCTCGTGGTCGTACTGCTCCAGAAAGTGCGAGGCGTCAATGATGGCGTTGGGCCCTTCGCGAGTGCCGGAGCGCCAGTCGACGGTGCTGTCGTAGGGAATCGGCAATACGACGACCTTCGCGGTCTTGAAATCGGTGAATTTCGCAGGAGGAAACGAGAAGCTGCGCCGGGGATAGAACATTTCGTCGTTCATATTGTGCTCACCGTATGGTGATATCTTTGCCCAGCTTGTTAGACAGCTTTGACCTGTGCCATCTCTATGGGGGCGTCCTGCAGCCCTCGGCCTAAGACGTAGGTCTTTATCTCAGCAAGCCCGAATTTCTCTTTCATATCCTCGATGGCCTGCTTATCGTCGAAGTCTTTGCAGGAGAATATATCTATATTGATATACCGCCTCTCAGGGAAGGTATGGATGCTTATATGGCTCTCCGCGATAATAACGAAACCAGATACCCCCCAGTCCTCCGGTTTTGATCCGATGAATCGGAAAACCCGAGGAGGAGCAACCTTAGTCATATTTATCTGGGAAGGGTATTTGTCAAGGAGATCGTAAATCAAGTCTTCGCTTTCGAGCATCTTTCGATTGGCTCCAAAACCGTCGATAATTAAGTGCATCTTATCGACCCCCTTTCTCTCAGATAAAAAATCCACCCCCCCTGCCCAGGAGAGAGTGGAAGTCGGCATGCCGTCAGATTCAACTGCGCTTCACTGTCCCGATAACCTGAACCTCGTACTATTTAATTCAAATTTCGTTACAGGAAGCCTCAGGTTGTTGTACCACCGCTCGACGGCAGGCACGCTTACCCTCAGGATTCTGGCCTTTTTACTTAGGGACAATAAATCATCTTCGTCCACAAAAAACCAGTCCCCCTCTCCTACACCCCACACCTATCCAAATAAAAAACACGGTCGTCATAATAACATACTTTATGCGGTAATGCAATAGGTTTTGCAGTTTTCCGACGGCAGCTTTAAAATCGCCATCTTCTACAGCCTTGCGACCTCAACGAGGCCGCTCGATTTAACCTCAACCGCCCCTCCTCGGCACGTAGCAGACCTGCCCATTTTCGGTCGAGTTGCCCGAGCCCGAGGTGGAGAAGCCGGTGATGAGCTTGCGCGGGTTTGGCTCGCTGCACTTAGGGCATTTCAGTTTAGAGCCGTCCTGCCCGTAGCATTGTCGTACCTCGAACTTCTCGCCGCATTTTTCGCATTTGTATTCATATAGTGGCATGTTGCCCTCCCTTCTGCGGGCTCAGCATGCTGAGCCCCTACCTTCGATATTTATAAAAACTCGACGATACGAACGAACTCGCTTCCCTTGATGATGGCGGTTAGCTCCCTTTTCTCCTTTTCGTTTGTGATCGGCTCGACCTCGGAGATCGGCGTACCGCGTGCGTCTTTCTTCGATTTCCAGTTCACGATATAGCCGGCTACCTGCGCATAGCTTGATTCGCTCTTGCCGCAGCAGAAACCTTCTGTTACATAATCTCCGATGAGACATAGCACCTCTTTAGAGTTGTATACGATTCTTTTCTCTTCCTGAGCAACGTAGTAGCCAGAGAGGGCATGTACCTCGCTCCCTAGTTCTGCGTGAACATATTCCCTGGTCATCGGATTCACTTTCTCTTTATTTCATTGGTATGGTTGCTGTCGCATAGGGCGGGTTTAAACCCGCCCCTACAGGAAGGCCCCCGTCGACAGGGGCGCTCCACATCTCTTACCAGAAATTGACGTCGTTGACGGCTTCTTTTTTCTTTATCATCGCAGCTATTTCCTGCTGCACCTCATCGTCTCTGATCGGCTCCACCTCTGATATAGGCAATCCATCCTTATTCCTCTTTGTTTTCCATTTCACCAGGTAGCCCGGGACGAGCGCATAGCCGCAGCCACCCGCGCCGCAGCAGCTGTTATCCACGACCGCGGCCCCGAATACGTAGAGCACCTCTTTGCTTTTGTATTTGAGCTTTACTTCTTTCTCCGGTATGTAATATCCGGTTATAGAGCGCACTTCCTGTCCCAGTTCGGCGTGCACATATTCTTTTGTCATTTTAATTCCTCCCTTTCCGCCCTTCGCTACCTAGCGATCGATAGAACCGGCCAGTGATTTCATATCAGCCAATCGATCCTTTAGTACTTCCTGTACCAAGTCGCAGGCTTGGCCGATCTTCGGGCTGGACAAGCTGTAGTAGATCGTCGTACCGTCACGGCGGGCGGTCACTATGCCGCGCTCGCGCATTATAGCCAGGTGGTGCGATATGTTGGATTGCGGCAAGCCCAAGCTCGACGCTATGTGCCCCACGGACTTCTCGGAATCGCGTAACTCATGTAGTATCATAAGTCGTTTCGGATCAGCTAGTGTCTTACATATCTCGGATTGCAGCTTAAATATATGCTTTATTGATTCGTCCATACTTCCTTCTTGATTGTTGAACTATCTATATATGTAGAATAATAGATATATGCATAAATGTCAAGATATCTTACAAGGCTTTGATCAAATGCCAATCAACCCCCTGTGTCCCCCAAGAGTGGGGGACTTTTTAAGAGCTGGGGGACACCCCCAGTTCCCCCGGTCCTTCCGATACCGGAAGGACACCTCTATTTCAGAGGTTGCTTAGCTTGCTAATCGGACTGACGGCTCAGGTATCCTGCGAACAGGGTACCCGGGCCGGCGTGAGCACCCAGTACCGGGCCGAGCCTTGCGATTATTATCTTCTCTTTATCTATCAGCGAACCGAGACGGTCTGCCATCGCCTCGGCTTCATCAGGTGTTGTGCTGTGGACTACTAATGCGTTCTCTAACTTTCCGCCGGCTTTAACGAATTCGAATAGGCGCTCCGTTGCTTTGGAATAAGTTCGCACCCTGCCGACCGGAAGGAACTCCCCCTCCTTCAATGTCAGCAGTGGCTTCACATTTAGCAGGGAACCCAGCAGCGATTGAGCCTTGCCGATGCGCCCCCCGAGTTGAAGATATTTCAACGTGTCAAAGAAACCGAGGTAATGTATATTCTGTATGAGGCTGTTTATCTCCTCGACCAACTCCTGCATTCCCTTCCCCGCCTTGGCCCCCGCAGCGGCCTTCATCGCTATTAATCCGAGTGCGATGGATGTCCACAGCGAGTCGACCACTTCTATAGGACATGGGCTTTCCATCATTTGCTTGGCTCCGAGAGCGGAGTCGCATGTGCCGCTGAGCTTGCTCGAAATATGTATAGATATGATTCCATCGGCCTCTTTAGCTAACTTACGGTAGACAAAGGCAAAATCGTTTGGTGTGGGCTGAGAGGTGCCGGGATGGATGGGATCGTGCACCAGCCTGTCGTAAAACTCGTCCTCGCTGATATCGATACGGTCGCGGTAAAGCTTGTCACCAAAACGTACATATAGTGGCACGACGGTAATGTCTAATTCTTCAGCTACGCCTGGCGGCAGGTCGGCTGTGCTGTCTGTCACGATTTTAATTACCATCTAAGGCGCTGCTCCTTGAGAATAATGTCAAGCCATCGTGTTCAATATAATCACTGATCGACTATAAATAAAGGAGGCCTTCCGCTATTGAGGCCTCCTTAAACATCTTCATGTTTGTTTTATGTATAACGCATACGGTTCGATGGAATCATATCCCTTCGATGCTGGATGCTTATAAAAGAATCTCCTGTAATTGAAAGGCATTTGTTGCCTCTAATCTATTTCGTGCAGGGAGATCCATCCCTTCTTCATTGCGTACATAACCGCTTCCGTGCGTGAGCTGACGTTCAGCTTCTTAAAGACCTTCTTCAGTCGGCTACGCACCGTCTGCACTTTCAGGTTGAGCTCCTCCGCTATTTCCTTGTTGGTTATACCTTTGGCCGCCAGCCGCAGAACGTCCATCTCTTTCTTGGTAAGCGGTTCGGTCAAGCCCTTACTGCCCGGCCTCATTGCTGCGTTATAACGCTCGATGACCTTGCGGGCAATAGAGGGTTGAAGTACTGATTCACCGGAACAGATTGCCCTGATAGTGGAAATGAGCTCCTGTCCGCGAACAGTTTTCAGCAGATACCCGGCAGCCTTGGCTTCCAATAAGGCAAATACATACTGGTCATCATCGTAGGCGGTAAGTATCAATATAGCAGTATCTGGATATTTTTCTTTTATTTGCTTGGTAGCCTCGATACCGTTGAGATTTGGCATCGCTATATCCATGATTACTACATCAGGCCGCAGTTTCCCAGCCATCTGTACAGCTTGAATCCCGTCGTCAGCTTCCCCTATAACCTCCATATCCGGCTCGCGCTGTATCAGTTCCCGTGTGCCCTCACGTACTACTATATGGTCTTCTGCAAGCAGTATTTTTATCTTTGCCATTTGTCTTACCTCCCACACGCTTATTTATTAATTATATACCATTATGGGTCAAATTTCAACTGGTGCTATTTGATCGGGACTTCAAGGGTGATTATAGTGCCTTTATTTCGTTTTGATTTAATAGATAACGTTGCTCCTATAAGTTGTGCGCGTTCATACATCCCAGCAACCCCTAATTTGCCATGTCTTGTCAAGCTCGAAATTTGTTTGGGAGGAGTGAATCCTTTTCCGTTATCTATTATGCTGAGTGTAACTGTTTTACTTGTGAATTTAAGATTGAGTTGTATTTGCGATGCCTTTGAATGATGCCCGGCGTTTCTCAATGATTCCTGGGCTACACGGAACATCGCCAGTGCTGCATCGGGAGTGATCTTTTTTTCAGTGCCGATAATGGAAATATCTATAGGAATTTTAAACTGGGCAAACATGTCTGATGCAAGCCATTCCAATGCGGGCACCAGCCCAAGGTCATCCAGTACGGATGGCCGCAGGTCCCGGGTGAAGCGCCGAACACTTTGAAGAATCGAGGTAACTTTCTGTTGCGCCCCCTCTATTTTCTTTCTGCTGCCCCTTCTGTCTTCGTCAGGCCTTATCTTTTTGTCTATCAGGTCGTCCAGCTGGCGGGAGAGGGTAATCAGCTCTTGGATCGTGTCGTCATGCAACTCACGGGCTATTTTCTTCCGTTCCTCTTCTTGCGCCTTTGTTATTTGATTCAGGTAGAATCTCAGTTCTTCCTTGCTCTCCTTAAGTTTATCCTCCGCCTTCTTGCGCTCCGATATATCTCGTACAATACCTATAAGACCGATTGGATTTCCAGAAATGTCACGGAGGACTGAGGAAATTGCTTCGACCTCAATGACTTTACCGGTAGCAGTCTTCATTGGGACTACTACTTCCTTTTGTGTTCCTCCTCGTGCAATCACTTTTTGCAGCATCCCCATCGCGTCATCCTTGAATCCAGGGAACATATAATCAAGACCGCTCTGTCCAAGAAGTTGCTCCCGTCTGTAACCAGTTATTTCCTCCACACCTCTGTTGACTTCTGTAACTTTGCCATCCAGGTCAATAACAAAGATACCCTCGTTAATGGCTTCAAACATCAGACGCAGTTTTTGTTCGCTCTCCCGTAGCGCCTCCTCTATTTGTTTGCGCTCAGTTATATCTCTCATTACAACAAGGATATCGGTTGGATTGCCCTTGGCGTCCTTCAGGAGGGCAGTGCTGAGTTCCGCTTTAAATTCCTCTCCTGAACGATGTTTAAATGTCCATGATCTGCCGGTGACAAGCCCTTCACTAAAAAGCTGGGTCATATCATTCATAGCAAGGTCGCGGTCTTTCTCGGCGATAAAGTCGAATCCGTTCATTCCCAAGACGTCTTCTTTTTTACTATATCCGAACATACGGAGCAGAGCTTCATTTGCGTCTTTGAAAATTCCTTCCAAGTCAGTGACCACAACGCCATCTGCCATGGATGCAAACATGGTTCGCAGCTTTTCCTCGGAATTCTTGAGCGCGTTTTCCATACGCTTGCGCTCGGTAATGTCCCGCGCAATGCCCATTACCTCCAGTACACCCTTTCTTTTGATCGGGAAGCTCACCGCCTCAACAATAATCCTGTCTCCGTTCTTCTTAACCAGTTGGACTTCATACGGGTATCCGCTTTTTCCTTCTTCGATGCCTTTCAAACCTTCGATCACACCTTCAATCTGGTCTGCTGGAAGAATTCCCGTTTCGAGTATATTCTTGCCAACTATCTCATCGCGCGAGTATCCGCTGATCTCCAGTGCTTTTCTATTTATATCTGTGAGTTGTCCCTGCATGTTGTGGGCAAAAAGAATATCAGGCACATTTTCGAAAAAGCCCCTCAATCGCTCTTCGCTTTCTCTTAATTCTTCATATGCACTGGCAAGCTCAGTTGTGCGTTCTTGCACCATCCGTTCGAGGTTTTCCTTGTGCTCCTGTAATTCCTTCTCGATGCGTTTGCGCTCGGTGATATCCCGGGCGATGGCTATAACCTCAATTTTCTCACCATGAACTATGGGCACGCCCCTTACCTCAACAAAGATATGAGAGCCGTCCTTGGCTATAAGTTCATATGGCATCAGCTCGGTTGCTTTACCCTGTTTATAATTCTCGAGCCTTGGTATTGTCTTGGTAAGCGATTCGGGGGTGAACATGCCCGATTCGGTAAAGGTTTTGCCCAGCATTTCTTCTTTAGAATAGCCCAGCAGTTCTTCACCCTTTTTATTACCTGAGATAAACCTGCCGTTAATGTCGTATGTGAATATCACGTCAGGGGCATTATCTATTAATGCTCTCAAACGCTGCTGGCTTTCTGTCAGTGCTTGCTCTAGACGTTTGCGCTCGGTGATATCGCTGGAAATTATTCCGATGCCGTCAGCTATCTTAAAGACCTTAATCGATAGATATGTACCTCCGTATTTAGGATCGGCCTTGAAATCTTCGATGATAAGAGGTTCGCCGGTCTCTAGAACCTTCTTATATTCTTCGTACCGGCCCGACTTCTCGGCACTTGGTATCAACTCCTTGATATTCTTGCCGATAACATCCGATTTCTTGGTCCCGGCAGGATGGTATTTGAGCGTAGCATTGTTGATATATGTTAGATTGAGATTTGAGTCCCATATGCTGAACGAGTCGGTTGCTGATTCGACGAAGTTTTCAAATATACCATGGTATAGCGATGATATCCTGCCGCTGGAAGCTGTCGTAGCTTCCAGCTCGGCAATCCGCTTTTGTGCTTTGGACAATTCTTCTATAAGTTGTTCTTTGGTCTTATCCATCTCACCCATAATGCACCTCGACAAAAGTGAAAAAACTGCTATTTCGATTCAATCATGCTTGACCCTTTTGCTACCAAATGGCGCGAGTGTCAAATCAAAGGGTCTCGGTGGGTAGTATTGTACAATAAAACACAATGAGGAATATATAGCGTATATTTTAGAATCAACTGGTATGAAGCAGCATCCGTTGCAGCTCATACAATGCATGGTATGTAGCGCGGCGTTTTACCTGATGCCGCAGCGGCGGGTAACGGCCCTCGATCAGCTTGGTTTCTTTTCCGTTGTCGATGGTTATGAAAACGGTGCCCGCGGGCTTGCCTTCTATCTCGGCCGGCCCGGCAACTCCGGTGATACCGATGCCGATGTCGGAACGCAATCGTTCCCTTGCCGCCCGCGCCATGTCAGCGGCGACCTCGGGGCTTACCGCTCCGTGGCGTGAGATCAGGTCAGGGTTAACGCCGCCGGCGACCTTAGCATCGTTCATGTAAGTGACGAAGCCGCCTTTGAAGTATTCGGAGCTGCCAGGGATATCGGTGATGGTGTTGGCCAACAGCCCACCGGTGCACGACTCCATCACGGCTAAACTCAAGCCTTTTTCGCTCAGGAGTTTGCCCGCGATTCCCTCTAGAGTTTCGTCATCGTATCCCCAGATTATATCGCCGATAAGTGAACGCACCTTATCTTCGTGATGCGATATCATGGCTCGTGCTTCCTCGTTCGATGCGGCTTTGGCGGTGAGCCGCAGGTGAATGCCGTCGGGCTTGGCGTAGATGCCGATGGAGGGGTTTGCCGATGAGAGCAGCGGGGCAACTTTCTCGGCGACACCGGATTCGGTCATGGTCAGCGTTTTTATCGTTCTTGAGATAATGATATCGGTTTGGATGAGATTACGGAGGTTATGGAGGACCTCCTTCTCCCACATGTGCTGCATCTCGGCGGGAGGGCCCGGCATGGCGATGAGGATGTGGGGTTTCTGGGAGATTTTCCCAGAGCCTTCCTTCAACCCTCTTAAATCCCCCAAGAATGGGGATTTTTTATAAATCTGAGGGACACCCTCAGTCTCCCGGTCCTTCCGGTACCGGAAGGACACCTCTTTTGGATCGGCCTCTTTGCCTCGACCCTTTTTCTCTATCCACCAGCCGGGGGCGCTGCCCCTGAGGTTGGGGATGGCGCGTGCCGAGGGGATAAGCATCACCTGCTTGAGGTTGTTCTCGGGCATGACGAATTTGCGGCTGGAGAAGAAATGGCGCAGCTTGCGCTCCAGTTCAGGGTCGACCTCAGGCTCCTCATTAAATATGGCTGCTATGGCCTCGCGTGTGAGGTCGTCCTCGGTAGGCCCCAGCCCGCCGGTGGTGAGCACGATATCGGAGCGGCTCCAAGCGCGCTCGAGGCATTCTTTGAGTCGTCCCAGGTTATCGCCGACCTGGGTGACCCACAGGAGGTCAATGCCAAGTAGTGGGAGCTGCGAGGCGAGGTAGGAGGCGTTGGTATCCGTGATCTCGCCCAGGAGCAGCTCGGTGCCGATGGAGATTATCTCAGCTTTCATGGCTCCTTCAGCGAGATCCTCGTTCCGTATATATCATCGTTGCCATTGCGTTTGTCCTCCCACACCACCAGGTCGCCCGATATGGACGGCAGCGTCTGGTCGGTGGGCGCGGTGCAGATGGCGAACTCCGTTGCGGTGTCTATGTTGTAGCCGTAGATATCCCACTCGCCGTTGCGGTTGTCCTGCCACACGACAAATTTACCGCTGATGATCGGGTTACGCTGTTGGGATGTGTTAGCGCAGATAACGGTCTCAATATTCGTGGTCATATTGTATGTGTAAATATCTATGTTGCCGTTGCGGTTGTCCTCCCATACGATGATATCTTTGTCTATAAACGGGTTTTGCTGATCGGACTCGTTGGTAATAATGGGGAACACCGCTTCGTCAGGGTCAGTGATCGACATGTTGCGTGCGTATAGATCAGGGTTGCCGTTGCGGTTATCGATCCAGACAGCTATGTCGCCCGATACGGAGGGAGAAACCTGGCGGTGCGCATCGTTGCAGATAGTGAACTCCTCCTTAGTGCTGAGGTTATACCCGTAGATGTCCATGTCCCACTTGTAGTAATAGCGGTCGTCTTCCCAGACCACTGTTGCGCCGTCTGTGGCCTGGTTATTCTGCTCGGCATTCGTGGCGCAGACAGCGAACTCGGTATGCGTTGAAAGGTCGTAGCCGTAGATGTCCCCATTGCCGTTGCGCTCATCATGCCAGATTATCGTATCGCCTGAAATAATAGGGGATTCCTGGCTGTACGGATTGGTGCAGATGGGGAACTCGTCATTGGTGGCCAGGTCGTGCCCGTAAATGTCCTTGTTTCCCTCGCTCTCGTCCACCCACACGACGATATCGCCAGAAACGCTCGGGCTGTAGCGGTGCACCGGGTTGATAGGAAACTCATCCGTAACGTAATACTTTTCGATAACTGTCTTGGTGGTGGAGCAACCTGCTGCGGAGATAACTGTGGATATAAGAAGAAGAATCGTAAGGCATCTGATCCAACGACCGCTCATGGCGCGCCTCCTGTACGGTGGTTGGATGATTATACCAGTTTTGCCCGGTTACTTAAACGGCGGTTGTGACGATTTCGTCGCCGGTTTTTACGGTTCCGCCGCGGATTACTTTGCCGAAGATGCCCTCGGTGGGCATGACGCACGTGCCGGCCTGGCGGTAGATGGCGCAGGGGGTGTGGCACTCCTTGCCGATCTGCGTGACCTCGAGAACGACGGCGTCACCTATCGATATTCTGGTGCCTATAGGCAGTGAGACAAGGTCGATGCCTTCTGTCGTCAGGTTTTCCGCAAAGCTGCCTGGGCCGACTTTCAGGCCCAGCGCCCGCATTTTATCGATGCTCTCCATCGCCAGCAGGCTTACCTGACGGTGTGTGCAGCAGTCGGCGTGCGCGTCGCCGATGAGACCGCCATCCACGACCTCGCATTTGACCACGACCTTTTTACGCGTTCCCTTTTTCTCGCTCTTGCAGACAGCTACTATTTTAGCCATATATTGAGACCTCTGGTTAGCTCTTATCAACCCCCTGTATCCCCCACTCTTGGGGGATTTTTAAAGAAGCTGGGGGACACCCCCAGTTCCCTCGGCAGGAGGAATCCTGCACCTCTATTAGGACGGACGGTCGTAAGTGAACCAACCCTCTCAATCCCCCAGGCTTGGGGGACTTTCTTGAAGATGGGGGAGATCCCTAAGCCGCCGGTCCTTCCGCGGAAGGGCACCTCTTTTTCAATGGTTCCTATTCACTTTACCAGTTTGCCTATGGATTATCAAACGACAGCCTCGCGCCGTAGATGCTCATGGTGTTATTGTGCCAGTCTTGCCATACTACGGTATTGCCTGATATGGCTGGATAGACCTGGTCGCCGGGGTCTGTACATATGGCGAATTCCTCACCGGTGGTCAGATTATAACCGTAGACGTCGCTGTTGCCGTTGCGACCATCTGCCCATACCACAATGTCGCCTGAAATTGCTGGGGCACCTTGGCCAGAGGGGTTTGTACAAATAGGAAACTCTGTATCGGTGAGTATGTCATAACCATATACATCGCTCTTGCTAATATAAGCCCCATTATTGTCCACATAGTCGTTACGGCCATCCTGCCATACAAGTATATGCCCCGAAAAGACCTCGGATTGGTCACCGGGTTGCATAGTACGTATGAAAAAGGCGGTTTGTGCGGAGATATTATACCCGTATATATCTCGGATACTGATGTTATAGACAGAGAATATCACGGTATTTCCTGATATTAATGAGCGAGAATCTAAGCCTTGGTTTGTATAAATGGGGAACTCTTCATGGGAAGACAGGTTGTATCCATGAATGCTCAGGTTGGTGCTCTGCCCACAACAAGTCCAGTTACCGTTGCGTCCGTCTGTCCACACAACGGTATCCCCTGATATAGCGGGGAATCCTTGCCGGCTTAAGTTCATGCATATAGGGAATTCTCTTGACGATGATAGGTTGAAACCGTAGATGTCTATGTTGTCGGGTCCGCAACAGCTTTCGGGATTATTGGGGAGGGTGTTGTTCCTGTCATCCTCCCATACAACAATATCTCCAGATACAATGTAGTTGCTGCCTAATGGATAGGGGATAAAGGTATAAAGACATATGGGGAATTCATATTGCGTGGGTAGGTTGTATATGAAAAGATTGTCATAGCCGTTATATCGATTTTCTATCCAAGCCACTGTCTCTCCTGAGATGGAGGGGTCGTGGCATCCGTTAGCGCATATCTGGAACTCCTCGGCAACGTAGGGTGTGGGAATCGATTTGGGTCCGCAACCCACCGCTGCTAGTACTGTCGAAAGAACAAAAATAAGGCTTAATGAATAAATGAATCGGATGATCATCCCTGCCTCCTGCTGTGAAATGAGTACATCATAGCAGGTTTTAAAGCAGTTGTGAAGCAATTGTGGCAGCCCTCTTACCCGAAAGGAGCATCCCACCGAAGGTGGGGCCCATGCGCGGCACGCCGTAGACCGTGCCCACCGCCATGCCGCAGACCACCAGGCCGGGGTACACCTCGCCGGTGTGCTCCACAACCTGATCTTCTGAGGCGGTGATCCACAGCGGGCCTTCGCCTCTGGTCTGGAGCAGGCCGCGCTTCTCCAGCTTCTTCACCACGCAGGCATCGTGCCCCGTGGCGTCTATGACCACCTTGCACTCCAGCGGCACCGGGTCCAGGGCGGACATTTCCTTTGGGATGTGTGCGATGGGGCTCCAGTTGATTACAACTCCTGCCACTCGCTTATCGCCTCTGATGATGAGGTCCTCCAGCGAGGTGAGCGATAGTATCTTGGCTCCAGCGTTGCACGCGGCAGCGATGACGGCGGCGCAGGTGTGGGGGGCACTGGCGGTGTAAAGCCCCTTGCTGAACTTCTCGTAGGGCACGCCTAGCTCATCCAATACCTTTTGCGCCGGCGCGCGGATGGTCAATATGTTCATGAAGTACCCGCCTATCCAGAACCCGCCGCCGAGGTAGTTGTTGCGCTCGATGATAAGGGTCTTGGCACCCTGTTTGCACAGGTCTATGGCTGCGACGAGGCCGGCGGGGCCTCCGCCGACTATGATGACGTCGCTCTCAACGTATTCGTCAAACTGTGAGGAGAACTTCCTGATTATCGCACGGGTGACATCTTTCTCTTCTACCGGTTGGAATATGGCCATTGGCATGCTCCTTTCGATGATTAGAGGAATATGGATTAAATCAACCCCCCTGATATCCCCCAATCTTGGGGGAATTTAAAAGGGGATAGGGGACACCCCTAAAACCCCGGTCCTTCCAGTACTGGAAGGACACCTCTATAGGACGGACGGTCGTAAGTGAATCAACCCCCTCAATCCCCCAGTCTTGGAGGATTTTAAAGAAGATCGGGGGACACCTCTTTTTAACATGTCATTCTGACTGAAGTGAAGAATCTCGACGAGATCCTTCGGTCGAATGCTCCCTCAGGATGACACGATATTGTTAAAACCACGGCAGGAGGAATCCGTCACTTCTTTTAAAGTTCTAACATTTCCCGGTCTTGACGCCGAGGTATTCGGACACCAGCTTCATGGCGCACATACCGCCGCACATGCTGCATGTGTCGCCGGAAGAAGTATTTTTCTTGTGCATCGAGCGCACTTTCTCGGGGTCCAGGGCCAGTTTAGCCTGCTCCTCCCAGTTGAGGTTTTTACGTGCGATTGACATCTTCCGATCGATCTCAAAGGCTCTTTTTGATCCCCTGGCGATGTCGGCGGCATGGGCTGCGATGCGGGATGCGATAACGCCCTGTTTTACATCCTCTGTTCCGGGCAGCCCCAGGTGTTCTGAAGGCGTGACGTAGCACAGGAAATCGGCGCCGGCCATGGCTGCTATGGCGCCGCCGATAGCGCCAGTTATATGGTCGTATCCGGCGGCGATATCCGTGACCAGCGGGCCGAGCACGTAGAACGGAGCCCCCTGGCACACGCTTTTTTCTATCTCAACATTGGCTGCGATCTGATCCAGCGGCACATGGCCCGGCCCCTCCACTATCGCCTGCACGCCGGCCTCCCTTGCGCGGGCCACCAGCTCGCCGAGGATGATCAGCTCTTCCATCTGAGCCCTGTCTGTTGCGTCCACTATACTGCCGGGACGCAGCCCGTCGCCCAGGCTGAGCGTCACATCGTGTTTCTTCGCTATGTCAAGCAGGCGGTCGTACTGCGCGTACAACGGGTTTTCCTGGTTGTTATGCAGTATCCAGCCGAGAAGTATGGCGCCTCCCCGTGAGACGATATCGGTGACCCTTCCCTGATTTTTAAGCTTTTCAATGGATGCCTTGGTGACGCCGCAATGTACTGTTACGAAGTCGACGCCGTCCGCCGCATGCTCCTCGATAACTTTAAATAAATCATCGGCAGTCATATTCACCAGCGCGCCCTTTTTCTGAATGGCCTGTATCGCTGCCTGATAGATGGGCACAGTGCCAACCGGTATAGGGCTATCTTCAATTATAGCCCGGCGGATAGCTTGGATATCGCCGCCGGTGCTCAGATCCATCACCGTGTCAGACTTGTATTCGACAGCAATCTTTAGTTTCTCAAGCTCGCTCTCTTTGCTCCCGGAGTCGGCAGAAGTGCCGATGTTGGCGTTGATCTTGACCCTCGTTCCTTTACCTATAGCGCAGTGCTGAGTTATCCGGTGTTTCTTATTTGATGGTATGACGATAGTTCCATCGGCGACGCCCTGCTGTATGAACTCCGGCGTGACGCCTTCAGCCTCAGCGACGCGCTTCATCTCAAAGGAGACCCCTCCGTTTTTTGCCAGCTGTAATTGTGTCACCTCGCCCTCCTTTAACAAAAACAAAAAAAACCAAGAGCCTCGGTGTTCGGTTCCAGACCCTTGGTCTTCAAGGTCCCGCTTCCCTACGCTCGCATTACCGAGATCAGGTTCCAGGGGTTGTCCTTCCCTGAACGGGAAGGACTCTCAGCCACGCGGCTCCCCCGCGGATAAATCAATGGTAAGTACTTTGCTATTTTAACATAATCAGCTACGAGGTGCAAATAAAGAATGAGTTTACCAAATCCCCTTTTATCCCCCATACTTTGGTCCTTCCCTGAACGGGAAGGATTCCGCGGAAGGACCGGCAGGAGATTTCTCCTGCGCCGCTTTTAACTTTGTGTTATGCTTTTGTCGTTATTGATGCGATATCGAGTTTGTACGATCTGAATTAAAAAGGAGGGGTCTCATGCCGATAAGGGTTAAGGTTAAAGGGGAGGAACTGCAGGCGGTGAGCGAGCACTTCGCCAAGCTGGCCAGCCCCTCGTTCAACGATGTCCTCAACTTCAGCATCGAGTCACAATCCCTTGAAGAGGGGACACTTAAATTCGATTTGCGCGATGAGCTTATCGGCAACCCGATATTCCGCGTGCTTCACGGCGGGGTCATCTCCTCAATTCTGGATATCGCCGGCGCGCATGCCGTATATCTGCACATCTTCAAGCAGGTCATGGGCAAGCCTATAGAAAAGAAGATGGAGCGGCTGGGCAGGATAAGCACGATAGACCTGCGCATCGACTATATCCGGCCGGGCAAGGGGCAGCATTTCACCGCTACGAGCAATATCCTGCGGGTAGGCAGCAAGATAGCGGTTTCCCGCATGGAGCTGCGTAACGAAGAGGATGTGCTCATAGCGGTCGGCACAGGGACTTATACGGTCGGTTAAATGGAAAAGGGAGTCGTTATCCAACTCCCTTAATCCCCAACCCCGGTCCTTCCGTGGAAGGACACCCCTATTTCACGACGATTGTTACGTTGAACGTTTCGGCGGGCTCGACGCCCGTCTCCCAGGAGCGGCTGTACTGCATTTCGATTGTGCTTGTGCCTTCATCGAGGGCCTCGAAGGTCCACACTTCCTGGCCACCGGCTCCCATCATCCCGGTATCAGCGCCCTTGAAGTCATTGCTCACATCATCAATCACGCTCTCATCGGTGATTCCGGAGATTGACCACGCGAACCCTGTCGACGGGTTGGAATCGAGGGTTACCGTGAATGAATCGCCGGCAACGACCGTGATCTGTTTGCCTGAATCGGCGGCGTTCAGTGCCAAGATAGCATTTGTGTCTGCAGCGAAAGCAAGAGTCCCTCCGATGGCAAAGATGGCTAAAACGGTTAGCAGGGCTGTAATCCAATATTTCTTCATGTTTATCCTCCTGATTTATCGTTTGGATTCGGGTTGCTTAATCTCCGATCTTGATATATAAGACGTATCAGCGGAGGTTTTGTTATCAGTGGTTGGGGTGCAAGAGCGCTTTTTGTCCAAACCCCCTGTTAGTCCCCCATACTTTGGTCCTTCCCTGAACGGGAAGGATTCCGCGGAAGGACCGTCAGGAGAAGAATCTCCTGTACCTCTGTTTTTTGCGGTTGTGCATCAGCCAGTGAATCGTGTATATTACCAAGGTAAGGCGAATCAAAGCTGAGGAGGCTCTTCAATGTCCAATGTACTTGTCATGACCGATACCGTGGCGTGTTTACCAAAGGAGCTGGCCGATAAGCATGGTATAAAAATCGTTCCCGCTTCACAGATAACCTGCGATGGTAAGACCTATATCGAGGGAGTAACTATTACCGCTCGACAGGCTTACGATATCATCAAGAAGGATCCGGACAGCTTCGCTACCGCGGCCATAACACCGGGCATACTGCTGGAAGAGTTCCGCAAGCTGGCTAAAAAGCATCCAAACATATTTTTTGTCACCATATCATCCGGGCTCAGCGCGGTAGCCCAGTCGGCAAACCTGGCGGCGGATTTGCTCAAGGAGGAGTTCCCTCAGTCCATGGTCCTGGCGTTCGATTCCAAGACTTGCGCCGGAGCGGAGGGTATGATCACGCTGGAGATGGCTAAACAGGCAGCCAAGGGGAAGGGGCTCGATGAGCTGGCTCGTCTTGCCGAGGCGATGCGCAAGAAGACGGGCGGAGTCCTGATGCTGGATACGGTTGGTTACACCTACCGCACCGGGCGCATGACCAAAACGGAGGCGATTGAGGCTGCCAAGTCGAACATAAAGCCGGTGAACCGCATGTCCGATGCGGGGATAATGGAGTTTGTGACGTTAGTGACGGACAGGCTGGAAGGCTTGAAGAAGATGGTCGAGGTTGTCAAGAAGGATGCAGGGGGAACGGACGCTCTGCATTTCATGGTCTCGCATGCCGATGCGCCCGATACGGCTCAGATACTGGTCGATCTGCTCAAAAAAGAGTTCAAGTGCCTGAGCATGATTGTGAGCGATTACAGCCCCGTGATGGGGTATTCCACCGGCCCCGGCGCCATGTTCGTCGGCTTCCACCCCGAGCTGAATTTGTGACGCATTCCTGTCTGGTATATAATTGAAATCTGAGGGCCGATAGGGCGGTTGTCTATATTCCCGTAATAACTAACGATGCTTTGATTAAGTGCTGGTCAACCCCCTGGCCCCCAATCTTGGGGGGAATTTAAAAAAACTGGGGGACACCCCCAGTTCCCCCGGCAGGAGGTATCCTGCACCACTTGGTCGGAGTTTATCCAAGCTTTTGATCTATCGACATATGGAGATATTATAAGTTGAGCGTACTCGATCGATTCCGGGAACTGAATGAATCCTTCCCCAAGACTGCCCAGATCCTGGAGCACAAGAGCCGCGGCGGCAAGGTCATCGGCTGGCTGTGCACCTACGTCCCAGAGGAGATAATCCACGCCGCCGGCGCCCTGCCGATACGCATCATCGGCTACTCGCATGAGGCTAACCTGGACGATGCCAACGCCCATCTTTACATAAATAACTGCACATTCTCGCGGAGCTGTCTGCAGCTGGGGCTTGAGGGGCAGTATGACTTCCTCGACGGCGTCGTCGGCGGCTCAACGTGCGACGGCGCGCGACGGCTGTTCGATGTGTGGAGGCAGTACGTCGGGACGCCGTTCCATCACGTGCTTACGGTGCCGCGCAAGTACACCGAGCGGGCTCATAAGCTGTATTACGACGAGGGCGTCCTGTTCAAGAAACACCTGGAAGAGCACCTGGGCGTGTCTATCTCGGATGAGGCGCTTTTAAAATCGACCATCGTATTGAACGAGTCCCGCAGTTTGCTGCACCGCCTCTATGAGTTACGCAAGCGTGATAAACCCCCGATAAGCGGCGCTGAGACGCTGGAGGTTCTCAACGCGGCCTACAGGATGCCTAAGGAGACCTTCAACCTCTGGCTTGGCGAATTGATCGAGGAATTGAAGTCGAGCGATAAAGCCTTCACCGGCAGGGCCAGGGTCATGCTAGTCGGCAGCGTGCTGACGAATCCGGAGTTTGTGAAGTCCATCGAGGATCAGGGCGCGCTGGTGGTGACCGACGAGCTGTGCACCAGTACGCGCTACTGGGGCGACAAGGTTGTTCTGGATGACGGCAGGCCGATACTGGAGGCCATCTCGCGCCGCTATCTGAACAACTTCCCCTGCGCACGGATGTATCCCTCCGATGAGCGATTTAATCGCATTATCGATTACGCCCGCGATTTCAAGGTCGACGGCGTCATCAGTGAGATCGTGCGCTACTGTGTGCCGTATGCCCACGACCTGCCGCTGCTGACGGATCGCCTCAGCGAGGTAGGCATACCGACGCTGGCACTGGATGTCGAATATGGCACGGCCGGCTCCGGCCAGATCGCGACGAGGGTGCAGGCCTTTCTTGAGATGCTGGAGGTGCGAAGGAAATAACGAGGGCACGGCACGCCGTGCCCCTACGCGGGCAATCACAAGGATTGCCCCTACATTAAGGGTCGAAAAGAGGTACAGGAGATTTCTCTCCTGACGGTCCTTCCGCGGAATCCTTCCCGTTCAGGGAAGGACCAAAGTATGGGGGACTAACAGGGGGTTTGGATGTCGATTCCCCCATGAGAGGGGGATATCAGGGGGTTGATTTAAAGAGTGAGCAACAGCAGTAAAAAGATCGATGCCATAATCAGGGCCTGCCGGCTGATGCTGCGCATGAACCAGGCCTCGCCCAACGCGCGCAAGAGCGACATCCTCTACTATAAGATGCTCGAAAACTACTACAGGCGCCTGCTGGAAGCCCATGACACCGGCAAGCTGATCGCGGCGCACACCGTGTTCTTCCCCACCGAGCTTATCTACGCCATGGACTTCGTGCCGATGCATACGGAGGTGACCACCTGGATGATGGCGCTTTTCACCGGCGAGAACGCGGATATTTTGTCGGCTGGTGCGGAGCTCGGTCTTGCCTCGGAAATATGCACGCCGCACCGCGGCCTGGCGGGGGCCTTCGCCAACGGCTCGATACCGCGGCCGGACGTCATGCTGTGGTCCAACCTTGTCTGCGACAACACGGCCAAGGCTGGCGAGCTTATTATGAAGATCACGGGCGCGCCGGGGTTCTTCATCGACCATCCGTTCAAGGACAGCGAGGAAGAATTGCAGTATCTCGCCGGAGAGATGGGCGACATGGTCGTCTTTCTGGAGAAGGTGTCGGGCCGGCGCATACACTGGGACCGCCTGGCGGAGATAGTGGCGCGCATGGACCACCAGATTGCGCTCATGCGCGAGATCAACGAGCTGAGGAAGGCGGTGCCCACACCGTTCTCGCCGCTGGGCTTCCTGCAGCTTCTTACCACGGATTACCTCTTCCCGGGGCAGCCGGAGGCCATCGAATACCTGGAGACGCTGCGCGACGAGCTGGCCGAGATGGTGAAGCAGGGCAAGGGCGCTGTGGCCAAAGAACGTTTCCGACTGATGACCTTCTTCCTGCCGCCGATGTACCTCATGGGCTTCCTCGACCGCATCGCCGCCGAACACGGGGCCGTGAGCGTGACGGAGCCTTTCTTCACCTTCTGGGGCGAGGGCCATCTCGACCCGGCGAAGCCGCTGGAGAGCGTGGCGCGGAAGTCCTACATGATACCCGAGATGCGCATGTACGGGCCGCTGGACAACCGCGCCATAGACAGCATCAAGAAATGCGCAAAAGAATACCGTGTCGATGGAGCGATCTATTACGCCGACGTGGGTTGCAGGCATTCATGCGCGACGATTAAACTGTTCAAGGATGTGCTGGAGGAGATCGATATCCCGGTACTGACTATAGACTGCGATGTGGTTGACCCGACGATAACGTCCGAGGATGAGGTGCGCGGGAAGCTGGAGCAGTTCTTCGAGATGCTTGAGGACAGGTAATAAGTCAGCTATAGTTGATAGGATATGAACGCACTTGGTATAGATGTAGGCAGTTTGACGACGAAGGCGGTCGTGCTGAAAGATGACGGCGGCTTCGCCTTCGGCGTAGCCGATTCGGGCGATGATGCCGAGCAGAGCGCGCGGGAAGCGGTCCGGCTGGCATCGAACGGAAGTGTCGTCGACTTAGCCAATGGCTGGCACATCGTGGCGACGGGCGCGGGCGGCAAGGCCCTCGCGTTCAGCCAGCAGCACAAAGCCATCAATACCTGCATCGCCCGCGGCATCCACCACCTCAACCCTTCGATAAGGACGGTCATCGACGTCGGCGGGGAGAGCAGCGCGGCGCTGAAATTGAATGCTAAAGGCCGGCTCAGCGCGTGGGAGAACCAGGATAAGTGCGCCTCGGGCACTGGCATCTTCCTGCAGCAGATGTCCAAGATCATGAAGATGTCGCTCGCGGAGATGTCCCAGATGTCGTTTCAGGCCAAGGGCCGGGCGGACATATCGAATACCTGTGCCGTGTTCGCCGAGTCCGAGGTGATATCGAACGTGCACCGCATGCCGCCGACGCCCATGCCGGATATCGTCGCCGGTATTTATGCCTCGATGGTGAGCCGCATCATGGCCATGTGCAAGCGCATCGGCATCGAGCAGGGGGTGGCGGTTGTGGGTGGGGTGGCCATGAACAAGGGTTTCATTAATATACTGGAGCAGGATTTGGGATTTAAGGTCTTTGTGCCGGAGCAGCCGCAAATCGTGGCGGCGCTGGGCGCGGCCATAATCGCTAAGGAAAGCGCGGAAAAGGGAGCTGTCGCATGACGGTAGTTGCCGGCATCGATATCGGCTCGCGGGCGGCCAAGGCGGTATTGCTCAAGGACGGTGCCATCGCATCTTCTGTCATCGGCGATACGCTGCCCGACAGCGTGATGACCTCCACCGTAACCATGTCGAATCTTTTGAACGGCACGGGCTTGAGGATCGATAATATCGATTACATCGTGGCCACTGGCTACGGACGGGTGCTCGTGCCATTCGCTAAGGAGAATGTCTCCGAGATAAGCTGCCACGCGCGCGGCATCAACTGGTATTTCCCGTCGGTGCGGACGGTGCTGGACATGGGCGGGCAGGACTGCAAGGCCATAAGCTGCGACGGGCAGGGGCGCGTCACCAAGTTCGTCATGAATGACAAGTGCGCCGGCGGCACGGGACGATTCTTGGAAATGATCGCGGAGGTGCTGGGCGTACCTCTGGCGGAGAGTGGCAGGCTGGCCCTGCAATCGAAAAATCCCGTGCCTTTCAATACGATATGCGCCGTGTTCGCCAAGACCGAGGCCATGGTCTACCGCAGGAAAGGCGTGGAAAAAGGCGATATACTGGCCGGCCTGAACGATGCCATCGCTCTGCGCAGCCTCAATTTATTGAAACGGGTCGGGATACAGAAGGATTTCAGCATCACGGGCGGCATCGCCAAGAACAAGGGCATGGTGGTCAAGCTCACGGAGAAGGTGGGGCTTGAGCCGCTGCTGTGCCCGGACCCGCAGCTCGCGGGCGCGCTGGGGGCCGCGCTCTACGCCGGGGAGCGGCTCAAGGGGGTGGCGGCGGGCGGCGTCGAGATACAGTACGGCTACTCCGACGGCACGGGCGATTATTTCATTACGGTGGATACCGCAAAGTGCAACGGCTGCGGGCTGTGCATCGATGCCTGCCCGGAGCATATTTTAACTATGGCGCAGGAGGACGGCCGCGGGCTGTATGCCGCGGTGAAAGACGAGCTGCGCAAGAAGCTGGCGTACGTGTGCCCCGGCATCAAGGCCTGCGGCGCGAAGGATAAAAATTGTCACAAGGCCTGCGCGCGCGATGCCATAAAGCACAGCTGGTAGCCGTAGGTGCGTGGTAAAATGTCATCATCCGGCTCGACCGGGTGATCCAGGGATGGGCGCAGGCACTGCGCCCCTACTTTTCGCTCGGCGTGGTGCTCTTCACCTTCAACGGTGTAATCGGGAAGTCCAGAGGGATCGCCCTCTTGTGGTCCTTCCGGTATCGGAAGGATGGGGGTGTCCCCCAAAGTATGGGGGACTAACAGGGGGTTGACCAGCTCTATACAATCGACGGATTTGAAGGAGGCGTTAGATGACGCATCATACCTCGAAAGGTAAAAAACTGAGGATTGCGATAGATGCCATGGGCGGCGACTTCGCCCCGGCCGAGATAGTGAAGGGCGCGATCATGGGGGCGCGCGAGCTGAAGGCGGAGATCATCCTCGTTGGCATAGTTCCCGAAATCGAGCGGGAGGTGGCGAAGCATAATGTCGACAGCATCAGCTACCGCATCGTCGAGGCTGCTGATGTGATAAAGGACGGGCAGGAGGCGGCTTTCGAGGTTTTTAAAAGGCCGAACAACTCCATCTCCATCGCTACCAAGCTGGTCAAAGAGGGCGAGGCCGACGTCGTCGTCAGCGCGGGCAACACCGGCGCGTGCATGGTAGCTGCAATGCAGCACCTGGGCATGCTCCCCGGCCTGGACCGCCCCATGATAGGCGGGGCCTTCCTGGGGCTGGCGCCCAAGACCGTCCTGCTGGACATGGGCGCTGTGGTGGGGGCGCAGCCCTATCACATGGTCAACTTTGCCGTGGCCGGCACCGTCTATGTCCGCAGCTTCATGGGCATCGAGAACCCCACCGTGGGGCTGCTCAACGTCGGCGCCGAGGAGGGCAAGGGCAACGAGATGGCCAAGGCGGCCTATCCGCTGCTGAAGAAGAGCGGACTCAATTTCATCGGCAACGTGGAGGGCATGGACATCCCTCTGGGCAAGGCCAACGTGATCGTGTGCGACGGCTTTGTGGGCAATATTTTGATAAAATTCTGCGAGGGCCTGGGCCGGACGGTGACCAAGTGGCTGGACAGGGAGCTGAAGGACAGCGTGGACAACAGCGTGCTGAGGAACACCAACGATAAGCTCTACCGCCTGCTGAGCCCGGCTACAGCGCTGGGGGGCGGCCCCATGTGGGGGGTGGGCGGGGTGGCCTGCGTGGCGCACGGGGCCAGCGATGCCTCCCAGATTGTCGGCACGATTCGGCAGGCCAGGCAAGCGCTTGAGAGCGACTTCGTCGGCAAGCTGAAGAGCGAGCTGGAGCGCATACAGGGGCTCGTCCAGCAGCAGTGATTGGCAGTATAATATCAACGGGTAGTGGGTAGTAAGTAGTGTGTAGGGGCGATTCATGAATCGCCCTCTGGATTGCCCGATCAAGTCGGGCAATGACGGGTAAGAAATAGAGATTTAGGAGAATCTCTCCTGGCGGTCCTTCCGCGGAAGGATTAGGGGTGTCCCCTAAATCTTAATTAAGTCCCCCAAAGTATGGGGGACTAACAGGGGGTTTGGATAACGATTCCCCCACGAGTGGGGGATAGCAGGGGTTGACCAAGCTCTAACCAGACTTTTTATTGAATCCGAGGAGGGTGCATGTCTACACTAGACCAGTTGAAGAAGATCATCGCCAAAGTGACGCACGGCAGCGAGCAGGATATTGCTATAGGCACGCCTTTGAAAGAGATAAAGGCCGATTCCCTCCACTGGGTTCAGATCATCATCGCCGTCGAGGGCGCCTTCGATATGGAAGTAGATGTGGACAGCATGAAGAAGTTTGTTACTATAGGGGATTTTGTGCAGTATATTGAGAAGGCGGGAAAGTAGTTTCTTCCCTCTTAAAGTCCGCAGCAGCTTACTTTAATACTAGTCTCCTGGATGAAGTTCTGGATCCTTCTTTTCCAATTCCCGTTGTCGGATCATTTCGAAGTAGTTTTTTCTATCAAGGATAATGAGGATGAGGGGAACAAGAAGAAAAATAGTAGCTGGCGTGTACTGTAAATAATAAAGGCCTTCAGTTATAGCAAAGTAAATACAAACACCTAAGACGCCCATTATTTCTGAAGATAGTGTTATTGTTGATGCTGTCCAGCCCCAAGGTTTTTTTAAAACTAGCAAAATACTTGGTAGCAAAAATAATAACCAGATAGGCAGAACGATAGTAACAACGACAAAGAATAATATGCCAATCTCTTCTTCTTTTACAATATCGGCTGCTGTAGTAAGAGTAACAAATATGACTATCAACCCTCCAATAGCCACTAACGCTGCGATTATTCTTATCCACCACACTGCGATTTTGGTTTTGACGGGCAGTTTAGCTTTATTCATCTTTGCTCAGCGCTTTGCCCTCCTTCTGAATCTTTCTTCTCTAATTCCCGCTGGCGCACCATTTCAAAGTAGTTTTTTCGGTCGAGGATAAGGAGGATAAGAGGTACAAGATAAGCAATAATGGGTATTGCAGAGTAATAAGAATAACCTGATGGGGATAAATAATATAGATAAATTCCTATAGAACAAATAGTAACAATAGAGAGAACAGTCACAGCAACTATCCAAGCCCGCTTACTTCTTCTGGATAGGAAAATGCCTGAGATAATGTAGAGTATGCTCCCAAGTAACAGAATGAATACAAGGTTATTTCCCCTTTCATTTACTGGTCCCGCATCCAACGAATATAAAGACAACACAAACAAAGCTACCAGATGCCAAGTTGTCAAAATCACACCCATTGCTATCAGCCACAAAACTGTTATCAAGGTTTTTATCGGGAGTTTAGCCTTACTCATCTTCACATCCTTCTCTTGGTCTCCTCGTTATCCCTTTCTATATTTCCTACTTGAGAGTAGAATAGCAAAGATAAGATGAAGTGGCAATAAACTAATATGGGTGTCAGTTGATTTACTCAATACCCCATTTATCATACAACCAATAAGTCTTCCATGCTTTCTTATTCCATAACGAAGCTAGACAGTAATCATTTTGTCCCCCATATGCATCTGCTGATAGGAACAGGTTGCTATCACAGTGTGCTATGAATATATGCTGAGGCTTAGTCAATAGTGAGTAGGTCACTATCATCATGTTCGCTTTCTTAATACCAGAGTCATAACCTGGTGCAAGGAATTGGAATGTCCGTGGACCAGTATTTATTCTTAGTTCGGTGCCTTTGGCGGGATCCTGGAAGATATAGCTCCAAACAGTAACGGCTATGTTATCGCTGACCACGCCGCCATCGTCGTCGGTCACAGTGAGGGTGACGGTGTAGTCTCCTGCTGACGTATAGATGTGTGTGGGTGTCAGTGTGCCGCTAACTGCGGGCATGCCGTCGCCGAAGTTCCATACGATTGCGTGAGTATCTAGCGCCCCTGGATCAGTGAAGCTGCCGTTAAAGCTGACAGCCGAACCTACAAGTATATTCCCCATATCCGGCCCTGCGTTTACCGTTGGCGCGACGTTGCTTACATTGATTGTTGTTGTAGCTATACTAACCGCACCACAATCGTCTTTGACTCTCAGGCTGACATTGCCGGAGTAATCATCGAGCCAAGTGTGTTGCACTACCGCGCCTTGAGCATCGGAGAAGTTACCATCGTTGTTCAAGTTCCACTCATAGCTTACGATTGTGCCATCAAGATCATGAGAGCCACTGCCATTGAAAGTTATCGGCGAGCCTTCGTTTCCGGTGTATGGCCCACCCGGGTTGGTAACTGGCGGGTAGTTAACGTGGACAGTAAGTGTATCAACACCAACGCCGCCATCATCATCGGTTACGGTGAGTGTAATGATGTAATCTCCTGCTGATGTATAGATGTGTGTAGGTGTCAGCGTACCGCTAATCGTTGGCGTTCCATCGCCGAAGCTCCATACGATCGTGTGCGTATCCAACACACCAGGATCGGTGAAGCTGCCATTGAAGTTGATAGTTGAGCCTATAAGCACAGTCTCGATATCCGGCCCTGCGTTTACTGTAGGTGCGATATTGCTTACAGTAACTGTTGTTATAGCTGTATCTGTTGCACCTGCATCGTCTGTGACCCTTAGGCTGACATTGCCGGCGTAGTTGTCATCCCAGGTGTGCTGTACTATCGCTCCCTGTGCATCGGAGAAGTTGCCGTCGTTGTTCAAGTCCCACTCGTAGTTTACTATGATTCCATCAGGGTCATGAGAACTGCTGCCGTTGAAGGTTATAATCGCTCCTTCGTCTCCTGCATATGAATTACCTACATCAGCCACTGGCAGCTTGTTCATGATTTCAAATGGTCGGCTATCGTAGTAAGGCAGATAGTCCATGTCACCGTCAAAGTCATATTCTACGTAGTAAAATTGGCTCGGGGTTTGATTGAGTGTCAGAGAGGCAGTGGCTACGCCGTTGGAGTCGGTCACGGCCGATACCGATTGGTTTCCGATCACAAAGTTGACGGTTTCGCCGGATAGCTGGCTGCCGTTTTCAGTGGATAAGACCGCTGTCAGGTTGATGGTATCAAGGTTGTAACCGCTGAGGACGCCGGTATAGGAAATATTGGTGGCTGTTCTCTGTTTAACTTCGAATGTATAAGGTTCAGCGGGGATATTGGAAATAGTGACATTTTGAGCTAGAACGATAGGTGTATCGCCCCACTTATCTTCTGTCGGTGATGCCGTAAGCGTAAACGTATTTGAAGCGTTTGCATTTGTTTGTGGTATCACTTGTATAGAGTAATTCCCAAGTTTTCGGTTGGGAATCCAAACTTCATTGCAAGGGGAACTATTTCCATTCTCGTCATATTCATTAGTTATATACATTGCCCCGGGGATTTGGTTTACGTCTTTGCTTATGACGAGATTATCCGGATCGGTAACGATCAAGTCTACCGGACAAGCAGCCCTATAAGTTATGGCATTGAATAGGTCTTTGTCATAGTTTACGGCTTTGTTACTAGGGTTCAGCTTTACGATTTGGACCCACGGTGTATTTAAGTTGCCGGGTATTGTGACACATGGCATTATGTTATCAAGAATAGGCTTGAAAGGTGGCATAAGGAACACATATCTAAGGGTCTTAGTTATAGCCATACGGTCACTGAGTTGCCAGTCCCGACCAGCGAATGAGAATTTATCGCCTGGATGATAATGCCCTGAGAATTGAATACTGAGGTAATCTCTGTAGATATCCAAAAATTCTGAGATAGTATTAGCATCGTTACCAGTGAAACCCAAAACTACTTCGGCTGAACCACCTATTGGCTCTTGACTACCAATATAAGGGTTTACAAAAGGGTGATGTGACAAGATTATGACATGTTTTCCTTTCTCCCGGTTGTCGGGGTTACTTAAGTAGGTAGTAAGATGCTGCTTAAACCACTTCCATGTACCTCCATCAAAATTGTAGAGTTTGCCTACTCCACTAACGCCCTTGTTATAACCGAAGAACCATGGTGCTTTGGCTCTGTCATTGAAATCTAGCCCCACAAAGTGGAAGCCGCCGTAATCAAACTCGAAGTTTTGAAAATAGCTATTCCACCCAACTTCTGAGTTCGAAATCGGTATAGGGCCGTTGTCTAAGCTCACTCCTAATTGGTTAGCAAAAATTCCATATTGTTGGCTGAAAAATGTATTGAAATACCTGTCTGTTCCCTGTCCGTTAATAATACTTGCTTGTTTACTATCACGTTGACTTTCGTTATCTGCTGGATTGTCTCCGTAGTATGGCCATATATCGTGGTTGCCTATTATGGGAAGCCAAGGAACTGTTAATTCATTTAATTCATCTATAGCTGCCTGTAATTCTGATAGTTCGGCACTATCAGTGAAGTCGCCTAAAACGGCGACAAATTTAATGTTATCCGGGTTTCCACCCCTCTGAATTTTATCATTGAGAAATGCTACTGATGTTCTTAAATATAGAAGTCCCTGATTACTCATTGAATTTGAATAATCACCGTTGTCATCCCAGTCAGAGGCTCCAAAGTCACTAGTGCCTTCTCCAACATGCAGGTCTGTAATAATGGCAAAGGACCAGGGTGTTGCGGTAGGAGTTGGCGTAGGTGTAGGTGTTGGTGTAGGGGTTGGTGGCGTGCTTACAGTGGCAAAGTGCCAGGTTGAGCTTGATACGGATGAAGAAGTGGAGCCACAATCGTTGACCGCCACAACCCTCCAGTAATAGGTGGTACCGTATGACAGCGTAGGCAGGTTACTATAATAGCTGCTGTAGGAAAAGCCTATATATGATGGGTTTGGGGAAGTGCCAAAGTACACATAGTAGTAATCAGCACTTGCGCAATCTGACCAGTCCAGAGTAGTGGAGACAGGTAAGCTTATTGCTCCATTGGAAGGATTAGGACTTCCGGGAGTGCCTGGTGTATCACAGGGCGGAGCGCTTTCCGTAGTAAAGTACCTGGTTGAAGATGTTACAGAGCCGCAGTTATTGACTGCCTCAACCTTCCAATAGTAGAGCGTGCTATAAGATAGCGACGGATAATATTCGCTGCTATATATATTTGTGGCGTAGAGCGGTAGATTGGTAGAAGTCCCTATATACAAGTTATAGGAATTTACATTTGATGAGTCGGACCAATCTAAATATGGATTGATAGAAACACCGGGTGCGCCGTTGGTGGGGTTAAGGAGGTTTGGTGTACTGGGAGTAGTACATGGCGCGCCGCCGGTTGTGAATTCCCATATCGGTCCCCAGATACTTGTACCGCAATTATTTTGAGCTAATATCCTCCAATAGTAGTGGGTGTATTCTGACAATGTTGGTAAAGAATAATAGGAAGTGCCATATGCTATGCCATAGTAAGAGTAGGAAGGATCGGGGTTAGTACTGAAATACACGGTATAGTAATCAGCGTTGCTATACCAGCTAAGATCGGCATTTATGGAAACATCATTAGCATAGTTTGACGGACTTGGGCTGCTCGGCGTTGTTGGGTTGGAACAGGGACTGGTGAAGTCTATGATGAACTCAGGGCAATAGGTCTGACCAAATTCACAATCCCGTACCATAACATACTCTTCACCACTTGGTGCATACCCACTGATATCTCTGCTGCTCCTCAAGCAGAACTTCGTCCAGCCGCCCTTGCTTATCCATCCTAAATTATAGTCGGGATATATAAAATTCCATCCGCCTACATTAAAACTGTATGTTCCTATTGAGCCTCCATTACCACTATAATTGTTTTTGTTGTAATCGCTTTCCCACGCGGATCGGTGTGGGTAAGTCGGCATCCCACTCTGAATAACAATGTCGAAATTAGTAGCCGAGTGGTCTGAGAACCCCCACAATTGAAGTTGAGCATGTGTGATAGTAGCATCATCCGGTATTGATGCTGTATTGAAATACAAGAAACTCCTGAAAACTTCATATTGACTATCGCTGGTAAAATTCTGACCTATCCATAAAACATACGCTCCGTTAACGATGGCTCCGCTTGTGCTCGACCATGCTGTACTGTAACTGGCATCACGGGAGTACATTATTGTGCAATCATCTGTGGATGTGTGAAATCCAAGGCTGTCGTCCACAACTACCGGATAGGCTGCATCAGCAAACTCAGAGGCATTAACTGTCTTGCCGGTATCATCAGCCATTATCTCTAACGGGCGATAGTTTGCATCATAAGCATACGGTGTCCTCATCCACACGAAATTCGGGGTTTTGTACAAGTTGGAATCGATTCTTACATCAGCGCCAGGGTCTCCTTTGAAGATATAATTTTCAATCAATATGCCTTCAATCAGTCGAATCTGTCTTACACATACCCCATAATCCCATTCAAGAATGTTATTCTGGTAGTTCTCATTAATAGGGTCAATAGCTATCAACATCGCTTTATCAGGGGCTTGGACAACCTGATCACCTATATATACTGTAGGGTCCCATTGGATTTCCTCGCCATCCTTAGACGCAGTGACTTGAGACCCGTTGACAGTTAATTCAAAGAGGTTCACACCGGAATACCATACCCCCGCGTTTGAGTCCCAATGGAAGCTCGGATCAATTCTTGTTTCCAGATCGGGCATGTACAAAGGCAGAGAACTGATACGGGCTTGATATTCGTAAACCGTCTGGCCTGTTTCTTCGTCCATCGATGAGTTCCCCGTATATTCGATTTCAGTATTTTGGTCGGCTACTATTACACCGGATTCAGGCTCTTCAGCCGCAGCATTTTGAGGATTTGCCAAAGTAATAAAAGCTGCCACGGCTATAGAGCTTACAATCAAAATGGTAGTTAAAATTGCAAATAATAGCTTCTTCATTCCATGTCTCCTTTAAATATTCCCTTACTAATACTTGTAAGATGATATATGCTTTTATTAAAAAATCACGGCTATATGCCCTGATAACCGTCTTCAAAGAAAACCCCTCATCTTTAAGGAAGGGGTTCGGAATTATTTACTTCTAGCAGCTCGGCTGTCCTTCTCATCACTTGTACCTCGGGAACTGAAGTTTTGCATCCCGCAATTACTTGCGGTTTGCCTTTCTCATGACCTTAAGGTTTTTATTCACTTGTCGAAATTTCAGAGTATGCCAAGGTCAATATGAAAACCATATAGGGTCATATAATAATACCCCATTGATAACTATAACGTCAACTCCTATTGGGGTCGATAGTAATAATAAAGGATTCCTCCTCTTATGTGTTCCGCGGTTTTTCTTCTGTCTCCCCGGCCGGGATTCGAGTCTCAGATTCATGTTTAAAAGCCAGCCCTCTTGCGGCGCGGAAATTTAGCGGATTCTAAAGGCTGAATTAGCGTAAACAAATGTACCTGAGAGGGAGGATTGCACTACCTGCCCAGAGAAAGCTAAACTTAGGATCTCCTGCAAGCTTAGTTGGCTATTGTCTCTCATCCGAGCGTATACTGTCCGGCCGTGCACACCCGGGCCAGCCGGTGTTGTGTACATAAAAGTACTATTTGGCATTGAAACATGCTAGAATCATCGTCGAAAGATGGATATTAAGGATCGCCCTAATCATTTAATGTATATTCAGACGCTTCGCCGTATGAGCGCGGAGGAGCGCCTGCTGAAGTCCTTTGAGTTGACTGCATTCTCGGAAGAGTTGTTTCTCCATGGGCTTCGCAGGAGATTTCCAGACCTCTCGGAGGATGAAATCAAGGGTATCTATATAAAGCGGCTGGATAAATATCACAACAGAAATTATTAGAACGGGCGGAATTTAGTTCTCTTAAAAGCTACAGCCCCATTTTCAAATCCCAAATCTCCCTCAGCTTTAATTGACTTCACAATATTGCTATGCTATCATCCGTGAATGTCTTAAGGCGGGTCGAATGTCGAGAGAAAAAGCCCTAGCTTGTGTTCTTATCGGCGCGGGGGTGGGCATTCTGGCAGGGCTCACCGGCATTGGGGGGGGCGTCTTCCTGGTGCCCCTGCTCGTCGGCGTGTTATATGTCTCTCAATACGAAGCACACGGTACTTCACTCGCCATCATCTTCCCCATGGCATTGTCTAGCGCCGTCATATACGGCGTGATGGGTTATATCAGGTGGGAAATATTTCTACTGTTTGCAACCGGTGGGATGTTGGGCGCTTTCTTAGGAGCCAGGCTGATGAAACGTGTCCCGGAAAGACACCTGCAGTGGCTGTTTGGCTTGTACATTATTTGTGTGGGATTTGTCATGGTCCTTACGCGTTCCACAGCTTCTGCGATTGTGGCGGAGCGTGAGCTGAGCGGGCTGGCATATTTCGGGTTCGTTTGCGGCGGTCTTGTAGCCGGGCTCCTGTCCGGGATCATGGGGGTGGGCGGCGGCGTAGTGCTCATACCGATAATGGTGCTGCTTGTGGGAGTGGACCAGCATGCGGCCCAGGGGATATCACTGGCTGCAATAGCCGTGATATCGTTTTTCGGCGCTTTCACTCACCTCAGACAAAAAACTGTCAGAAATGACATTGCAATGTATATAGCCCCAAGTGCTGTATTCTTTGGTTTATTAGGCAGCCTGCTGGCGGATCGGATAGATGCGAATGTACTGCGGGATGTAGTTGGCGGTATAATAATCATTGCGGGTGTATTAACCGTGTTCAGAGACTGGCGTGCTGGAGGATTCGCATCGTAAGCAGCTTAACCGAATTATATGAGAAAATCGCCAAGTGCGAGGATTGCAGGCTTTGCAAACAGCGGAAACAGGTTGTCCCCGGCGAGGGGCGCGAGGATGCCGAGATTCTGTTTATCGGGGAGGCGCCGGGATGGCATGAGGACCAGCAGGGGCGTCCCTTTGTGGGGCCGGCGGGGCAATTCCTGGATGAACTGCTGCAATCCATCGGTTTGAAAAGAAGCGAAGTCTATATAGCTAACGTTGTCAAATGCCGCCCGCCCGGAAATCGTGACCCGCTGCCCGATGAGATCGGGGCCTGCCGCAGGTGGCTCGACGGCCAGGTGGAGTTGATAAAACCCAAGATGATCGTGACGCTGGGGCGGCACTCGATGGCCAGGTTTTTCCCCGGCGGTTCTATAAGCAAGGTCCACGGCACGGCGCGTAAAAGCGGGGGGGTGACGTATTTCGCCATGTATCACCCCGCTGCGGCGCTGCATCAGGGAAGCTTGCGCAAGGTCATCATGGAGGATATGCTTAAGATACCTCCTCTTTTGACTCAAGCTGGGGCGGTGACGGAGGAGAAGGAAGGTAAAGAAGAGCGGGGAGAGAAGATAGAGCAGGCTGAGCCTAAACAGCTTCCGATGTTCTAGGAATTGCATGATGGGAGAAGCGAAAGATAAAGGATTTATAAAGCATCGGCCGGGAACGATGCGCGGCGGCGCTCTTTTATATATTTTGATCGCATTGTCCGTGCTGGTTGTGGCACTGGTGCTGCTGTTCTGTTTCTACGCGCCGGCGCGAAGGCCGTTTGTCGATACGTTCGGATACGGGCTTATTCCGCTGAGCTTCTTCATATTGGTAGTCTTATGGTTTATCCTGCGTAACCGGATTCGCCAGCTATTCGCCAAATCGCACATCCCTGCCTTCTTACAGGGCTTTAATATATGGCTCGGTATAGTATCGTTCATCTTTGCCGTTTTCGGCATACTGGCGCTCGTTGACAAGGAAAACGGCAGTAATCTTGGAGGAAAGCTTGGCGAAGCTATTATCGCCGATTCGTTCGTGGCAGGATTTTTCATCGTATTAGGGCTGATAATCCTCGGGCTAATCTTAATAATGCCGCGAAAAAGCTGGAATCTAACCATGCTCCTCGGCCGCTGGATAGCGAGTTTGTACCGGCGCTATCCGCTGCACAGGTATCTGTGGCGTGCGTTGTGCTGGCCGTTCAATTATTTCAAACAGCATCCCATGGGGCGTAAACCCAGGACGATAAAGGTCATGGCGGTGCGCACTCAGGTCGGCGAGCAGAAGCGTGAGCCGGAGCAGCCGAAAGAGAAACCTTTAAAGAAAGAAAAGAAGATCCCAGCCGTAGCCGAGGACAAGGCAGATGTTGTTAATATTATCGAGCCGGCCGGGCGCTCGGGCGGTGAGAAAGGAAAGTGGCAGCTTCCTGCCCTGACGATACTCGAGCGTGAGCTCGATACGCAGAAGCCGGAGGTGGATACCAAGCGGGGGGCCAGGATCATAGAGGAGGCCCTTTCCAGCTATGGCGTCGAGGCCAAGGTAGTGGAGTCCAATGTGGGCCCGGCCGTTACCCAGTACGGGGTCGAGCCGGGGTGGGACCGCAAGTTCAAAGAAATCAAGGAAAAGGACAAGGACGGCAATATAACCATTCGGCAGAAAGAGGTTTCCAAGACCAGGGTCAAGGTAGAGCGCATCGCCTCGCTGGCCAATGACCTGGCGCTGGCGCTGGAGTCGCCGTCCATAAAGATAGAGGCTCCGATACCGGGGAAGGCCATGGTTGGCATCGAGGTGCCGAACCCGATAGCATCTACGGTCAGCCTGAGGAGCATAATAGAAACAAATTCATTTCAGAAACTTAAGGCTAAAACAAAGCTGCCTCTGGCCCTGGGGAAGGGGATGTCGGGAGAGAGCGTGGTCGCCGACCTGGCCAAGATGCCGCATCTTCTGATCGCCGGCGCTACCAACAGTGGTAAAAGTATCTGCATGAAATCGATCATCGCGACGTTGCTGATGTACGATAGTCCGGAGGAGGTGCGCTTCATTATGGTGGACCCGAAGCGGGTGGAACTGGTAGTGTTCAACAACGTGCCGCACCTGCTGACGCCGGTGGTAGTGGACCACGAGAAAGCGGTGGCCACTTTGAAATGGCTGGTGCGCGAGATGGAACACCGCTACGAGAGGCTGGCGGCGGTCGGGGTCAGGGATATCGAGTCGTATAACAAGAATCCGCGCATCGATAAACCGTGGGCATACCTGCTTCTCGTTATTGATGAACTGGCTGAGCTTATGATGACGGCGCCCGATGAAGTGGAGCGTATAATATGCCGTCTGGCGCAGCTGGCTAGGGCCACCGGCATCCATCTGATGGTGGCCACGCAGCGCCCGTCGGTGGACGTGGTCACAGGATTGATAAAGGCTAACTTCCCGGCGCGCATCAGCTTCGCTGTAACTTCGCAGGTGGATTCACGCACTATACTCGATACCGTCGGCGCTGAGAAGCTCCTCGGCCGGGGGGACATGCTGTTCCTCCCGCCTGATGCGCCCAAACCAAAGCGTCTTCAGGGCACCTATGTCTCCGAGTCTGAGATCGAGAAGGTGGTCAGTTTCTGGATAAGCCAGCATCCCAGGGAAGCCGGCGTTCAGCTGGTGCCGGACCTGGATGCGGCCGCCGCTGATAAGGTCCCGGAGGATTCTTTATTGCAACAGGCTATTAGGCTCACGGTTGGACTTAATCATATATCCACGTCTTTCCTGCAGCGGCGGCTGGGCGTCGGATATCCCCGCGCGGCCAAGATCATGGATATGCTCGAGGCGCAGGGGGTTGTAGCCCCCGGCGAGCCGGGGAAGTCGCGGCAGGTGCTTTCTAAACATGATGTAAAGAAGCAAGATGCAGCGGGGGGTGGTGCGGTATGATAAAAGGGTTCTTCGACAAGATTGTCCCGCGGCGCCCGGAACGGCTGGAACACGGCGCCTTCGATAAAATGAATACCTGCCTTTACTGCGGGGAAAACCTGCTATCGAATGAAATGTTCGAACGCTATCGCATATGTCCTACATGCAGGTACCATTATCAGATCTCCGCTTATGACCGTATCGCGCTTATAGCGGACAACGAAAGCTTCATCGAAATGAACAGATCGTTGGCGTCCCTGGATCCCCTGTCGTTCTCAGGGGAGACCTCCTATAAGAAGCGCGTCTTTGAAGCGCAGAAAAGGACCGGCCTGCCTGAGGCGGTGGTCACGGGCGTCTGTCAGATAGAGGGCACCTGGACGGTAATAGTAGTTCTGGACTTCAGTTTCCTCGGCGGCGGCATGGGCTGTGTGGTAGGAGAGAAAGTGGCCCTGGCCTTCGAGCATGCTTTGAAGAAGCGGTTGCCGCTGGTGGCTGTGATTTCGAGCGGCGGCGCGCGTGTGCAGGAGGGCGTGCTGGCCCTGATGCAGATGGCCAAGACGGCTGCTGCGGCAAAACAGTTGATCGATACGAACCTCCCGTTTATATCTGTTCTCACCAATCCTACCACCGGCGAGGTGTATTCCAGTTTTGCCAACCTGGCCGATATTATTGTTGCCGAGCCCAAGGCGCTTATAGGGTTTGCTCCCATGAGGCTGGTAACGGAGACGGAAGGGGGCGCGCTGCCTTCGGAAGCCCATACCTCTGAATCCCATCTGAAACATGGTCTGATTGATCTGATTGTAGAACGCCCCAGGTTAAGGGAGCTGCTGGCCGTATTACTGGACCAGCTGTTATCCCGATATCGCATAACCATTAAGAGAAGGTTCGGCCCCTACCCGCCGATATCGACGCACAGGGAATCGGCATGGAAGAGCGTACAGCTGGCTAGACACGAAGACCGCCCCACTTCGTTGGATTATATCGGCAGGATATGCTCCAGCTTCATCGAGCTGCACGGAGACCGCTGCTACGGCGACGATGAGTCGGTTGTCTGCGGACTGGCGGACATCGGCGGCGGCACGGTTGTGGTTATCGCGCAGGAGCGCGGCCACGGAGACCAGGGCAAGAAGGGCTGGATATACCCTGAGGGCTTCCGCAAGGCGCAGCGGGCCATGAAGCTGGCGGCTAAATTCATGCTCCCTGTAGTTACGTTTATCGATACCCCGGGGGCGTACCCCGGGCTTAACGCCGAGGAGCGGGGGATCGGCAATGCTATCGCTCAGTGCATAGCACACATGTCGGATCTGCCCACGCCGGTAGTAGCTGTGATCATAGGCGAAGGCGGCAGCGACGGTGCGCTGGCCTTCGGGGTTGCCGATCGTATTTTAATGCTCGAGAACGCCATCTTCTCGGTAATACCTCCGGAGAGGGCTGCCAGCCTTCTATACCGGGATTCCAATAAAGCAGAGGAAATCGCCCCGGCGTTGAAACTGACAGCAAAAGACTGCTCTGATCTCGGGGTGGTGGATGTGATAGTGCCGGAGCCGAAGGGCGGGGCACACATCTCGCCCGATGAGGCGGCGCGTCAGCTGAAGAAATACATATTAAATGAGTTAGTTCAATTGCAGGGGACCTTCTGGGGCCGGCTGACCAAAAACAGATATGACAAGTATCGTGGTATCGGGAGATACAATTCGCGTCTCAGCGTTGCCTTCTCCAAGGAGCGTTCGCAGCTTTATGAGTACATTTCACAGAAGGTGGAGGAGCTCAAGGAGCGCCTGCCGTCACGTTCTCGAGAGGTTGATTTGAAGGAAGAAGCTCCTTTGCTGAAAGAAGTCGGGAAGGAAGAAGAACCGCCTGCTGAGGGCTGATCAAGTTTGGCTTACTTAGATTCTTTGCGCAGCCGTTTCAGTACGGCATCCCGATATACCCGCGCTAAACTCTTGCCATGTTGAGGGATACGCTTGCGCTTCTTCTGCAGCCGCCTCTCGCGGCGCTCCTGCTTGGTTTCCCCCTCTTCTTTCATTCCATGTTCCTCCTCAGCTCGATTATGCGGTCTCTCAGTAGCGCTGCCTTTTCAAATTCGAGGTTCCTGGCCGCCTGTTTCATCTGTGACTCGAGGTCTTTAATCAAGCGAAGTTGCTCGTCCTTCGGTAATTTGCTGACCTGGTATGGTGCGCGGGCCTCTGCGACTGCAACAATCCGGTCGGTGATGTCCTTGATGGCCTTCTTTATGCCCTGCGGCGTGATGCCGTGCGCTTCGTTGTAGGCTGTCTGAAGCTTTCTCCTGCGGTAAACCTCATCTATGGCTGCCTGCATCGACCCCGTGACCGTGTCCGCATACATGACAACGTGGCCGTCGATATGCCGCGCCGCGCGGCCCATGGTCTGTATCAGCGAGTCGCGCGACCTGAGAAAGCCCTCCTTATCGGCATCAAGTATCGCAACAAGGCTCACCTCGGGCAGGTCCAGCCCCTCGCGTAATAAGTTTATACCTACAACTACGTCGTACACCCCGAGCCTCAGGTCGCGGAGTATGTCGACCCTCTCCAGTGTGTCTATCTCCGAGTGCAGATAGTGCGTCTTGATCCCCATCTCCTTCAGATATTCCGCCAGCTGCTCGGCCATGCGCTTGGTCAGCGTTGTAACCAGACATCTTTCCCCGCGTTTAACCCTGACCCTTATCTGCTCCATCAGGTCATCGATCTGATTCTTGGTCGGCTTGACTTCTATTGATGGTTCCAGCAGGCCTGTGGGACGTATCAGTTGTTCCGCTATGCGTTCGCTGTGCTCGTATTCGTAAGGCCCCGGCGTCGCGGAGGCGTAAATGACTTGATTGACGTGTTCCTCGAACTCTTCGAAATTCAGCGGGCGATTATCCAGCGCCGAAGGGAGCCGGAATCCGTAATCCACCAGTGTCTCCTTGCGCGATTTATCGCCATGATACATTCCGCGTATCTGCGGCAGCGTCATGTGAGATTCGTCGATGATGAGGAGGTAGTCGTCAGGGAAATAGTCGATCAGTGTCCAGGGGGGACTCCCCGGCGCCCGCCGCAGCAGGTGCCGCGAGTAATTCTCTATCCCGCTGCAATATCCGACCTCCCGCATCATTTCAAGATCGTAGTTGGTTCTGGATTCGAGCCTGGCCGCCTCTAGGAGCTTGCCCTGTTCCCTGAGCTTGGCCAGCCGTTCTTTCAACTCCGTACGTATATCGTCGATCGCTGCGTTCAATTTATCGGAGGATAGGACGAAATGTTTTGCGGGATATATGGCTGTTTCATTTCGTTCGGCCAGCAGCTCGCCGGTCAGCGGGTCTACCTCTACGATGCGCTCGATGGTATCGCCGAAGAACTCCACCCGCACCGCCAGCTCCTCGTACGCCGGTTGTACCTCCAGCGTGTCGCCGCGCATGCGGAAGCGGCCCCTGGTGAAGTCGATATCGTTGCGCTCGTATTGCATGCTGACCAGCTTACGGGCGACGTGCTCGGGCTTTACCGTTTGCCCTTTCTTCAGGGTCAGCACGAAGCTTTTATACTCCTCCGGTGAGCCGAGGCCGTAGATACAGGAGACGGAGGCTACGATAACGACGTCGCGGCGGCTAAGCAGTGCCCTGGTGGAGGCATGACGCAGCTTGTCGATCTCCTCGTTGATGTCGGTCTCTTTTTCGATATACGTATCTGTTTGTGGGACGTAGGCCTCAGGCTGATAGTAATCGTAGTAGCTGACGAAGTATTCTACTGCATTATCTGGAAAGAACTCCCTCAACTCCGTCGCAAGCTGCGCAGCAAGTGTTTTGTTATGTGACATAACCAGCGTGGGGCGCTGCACTCTTTCGATGATATTGGCCATGGTAAAGGTCTTGCCGCTGCCGGTCACGCCGAGCAGCGTCTGGTGCTTGAGCCCACGCTCGAGGCCATCGGCCAGCTTCTCTATCGCCTGAGGCTGGTCTCCGGTAGGCTTGAAGTCTGAGACGATCTTAAAATCCGGCATTCTAGTGACTCGAAAGTTGCATGACAGGTAGTAACAATTGATATAGTATTGCTGACCGATTATAGTTTAAGCCGACGGAATAGGATTTGTCCAACATATTTAATCGTCGATATATCAATAGATATATCAATATAAGTAATCCCGAACATTTCAAAAGTTAGTATCCGTATATTGAGTTTGTATCTCTGGAAGGTATATAATACAATTTCTATGGTTCGGTAACTTTTAAAAAATATATTAGCAAGCCTTGACAAATTCTGCTAATATATGTTAAAACTTCCTAACCCTGTGGGGGGAGAGGCGAATATGAAAGATAAAAGAATGAAGGTCTTAGGACTGCTTACAGCTTTGTCACTTGCGGTGTGTCTGATTAGCTCCAATGTTGTCTCGAATACAGGTTTTTCCTATGCACAGACGAGTGGCTTGGAGTGGACACGGATTACCATCCCGGGTGAAGACGATATGCAGCTTTATCCCGGATATGATATCGGTCCGATGGCCGTCTCCCCGGATGGTGCGACAGTATTCGCTGCTGTTCAAAATGAGCTTATCTTAACTGACTGGGACTTGCTGAAATCGATTGACGGTGCTTTTACCTGGCAAGATACTGGGCTCAGCAATGCTATGGCGGCTATAGCTGATACCGGTGATATCGTAGCGATCGAACTTTCCCCGTCTTGGAATACCGACGGCACGATCTTTGTGTCTACAGAAAACAGAGTGTATTATTCCGAGGATCGCGGCCGCACATTTGACGATTTAAATCCCGTTCCGGGAACGATATATGCGGCTGGTACGGATGTAATAACATCTCTTGACTTGGCGTTAGATTCTTCAGGCAGGATTGTTGTAGCAGTAGGGACAGCTAATCCTGCGATAACGACTACTGATGTATACATATTAGATATTGGCGGGTGGGTAGCTCAGGGGGTCGGCGCGTACGATGTCCTTGCGGTAGGGCTCTCTCCCAATTATGCAACGGATGAAGCGATTATAGCTGTTGTTACAGACGCAACTAAGACGGTGGTAAGGACCAAGCTCGGTATAGGAGCCTGGGGTGTTGCTATCCTTGATGCAACTAGTAACCTTAATTTTCCTTCTTCCAGGGCGTGTATCGGGTTCCCGAATGATTATGATGCGAGTGGTAGCGGCGGCGTGTTAACTCTTTTTGTAGGTTTATCTGCTGCTGGCCCGCTCGGTGACGTCTTTCGTATTAACGGGGGCTGGCTGATTCCATCAACTGTTGCTGATCTTGACGTAAGAGGCTATGCAAATCCTCCTACTAATACGATTCCTACAGAGGCTAATATATGGAGCATGGCGGTATCCGGCAGTGCTTCAAGTATGGATATTCTAGCCGGCACGGAGGCGTTGAACCCGAGCGCGTTGCCTGCGCCACCCGGCCAGTTCTTAGTTTATACAAGCTCTAATACCGGGGGAAACTGGTCTCCCAATTATGACGAGTATTTGTCTTACAAACAGCCTACTGGCGAAACAAAGGCTACGGTCGTTATGTCCCCTTCTATCTCATATGTGGGAACATTTGGTGGTCAGAGCGCCGTTTCAGCTGCCTTATCTGCTGAGAGCCCAGGGGGCGTACCATTTCATTCGTGGAACCAGCACGGGCTTATCGATACTGTGATATCTGAAATAACTGATATGAGCCCGTCTGAGGCGTACTCTGCGGACGGAACGATGTTTATTACGACGCGGGATGCAACCCCCCCCGGCGATACCAGTTTGTGGCGCACGGAGACAGAGGGCGGGACGTGGGAGCGCGTGTATTGCTCTACACTTGTAGTAAGTCCAGCAACATGTATGTTCGATCTGGTAAGGCTCTCTTCTGGCGCGGTTGTTGTAGCCCAGAGCGGGAGTAAAGCTATAGTCCCTTCCTTTGATGATTGCGCAACTTTCCAGGCTACTCGTAGTGCTCAGCAGAATATTACTGCTTTTGCTGTCAGTGATGAGAATACTTACTACACTGGCGATGCCAACGGTGGTGTGTGGCAGACTATTAATGCAGGCGCGACATGGACCTCGTCCACCGGCAGTGAGATACCGATAGCCGATATGGTTGCTGATCTGGTTCTTACGGATGCTGGTGATATATACGCCGGCACGAATCAGGGAGGGGTATACAAGGACTCCGGCGGTGATTTATCGTTTATACAAGTAGGCCCGGATACGCCGGGTGCATCAGGAGATATAGTACATGTAGCCTCTAATCCCTGTGATGACAACTTCGTCTATGCCGGGATACAGGGAGGCGCTGCTACTCAGGGGATCTGGCGCTTTGATCTGAGTGATGATGAGGCGGAATGGGAGCAGATTGCGGACGGGACGGAAGTGGGAGACATAAGTTCAATAGTCTGTTCCGACTGTATCGGTATGGACGGCGTTCTGTATGCAGTCAGCACAGGAGGGACAGGATGGCGCTCGATCAATCCGACCTCAATAACGGAATTGCCGGTTTTTGAAGAGATCGATAAAGGACTGGGTGCCGGTGATTCGGTCAGGCGCGGCTTGAAGCTTGTTTACGGCTCCAATTATCTTTTTGCTGTAGGTGGCGCTACTTACACCCAGATCTGGACAGCCAGTGACGAGATAGTCAAGATGAAACTGCTCGCTCCCAAAGACGGTTCAATAGCAGGTACTATCATGGAGGACGAGGCTTTCCTCGGCAGGGCGATAGTAATGCTTGAATGGAAGGAGATCCCGGGGGCGGAATCATATGAGGTTCAGATCGGGTTTGATGAGGAATTAGATAGTCCGGTGGATATAAGTTATTACGATGGCGGGACTCCGTATAGTAATGGAATGGTTAAAGTGGCTTATCCGTGGCTTGGGACCAAATATTACTGGCGGGTGCGTGTGGGCAAGGCCGGACCTTCTGGTGTTACAATCGGTGCGCCATATTCGAGTCAGTGGTCAGAGACGTGGAGCTTCACTACGCCACTGGGCCCCGCGCCTTCTATTCCTGAGTTACTAAGCCCCCAGCCAGGGCAGGAGGATGTCATACTGAGGCCAGTTTTGCAATGGAATAGCTCCGTGGCCGCTACCAGTTACGAATTGATACTGGCTGCGAACTGTGACTGGAATAATCCCGTACTCAATCTTTCCGGGGAGAGCGCCATCAGCGATACTGCATACCAGATAACGTTCGATCTGGCTAAAAACACGAGTTATTGCTGGCAGGTGCGTGGAGTGAATGATATAACACATTCACCATGGAGTGATACGGGTACATTTACCACAGGGTTCACAGCAGAGGCAGAAAACGCCGGGCTGCCGGTTTGGGTCTGGGTTATCATTGCCCTGGCATCCATTCTAATTCTGTCTATTCTAGTACTGATAGTCCGATCTAGAAGGTATTAAAGGTAGTTATTTAGAGGGAGTATAGAAAAGAAGCCCCCCTAGCCGGGGGCTTCTGCTTTTGAAGAGGTGCAATAAAAGATACATTGTCCGTACTAATGAGTGGCATTTAGTAAGATTAAGATATAGTACTTACTTCCGTATTAAGGTCCCGCTCAGGTCGTAAGCCATGGCGCCACTGATTTTAACCCGCACAATCTGGCCGATCTCCGCCCGTCCTTTCGCAAGAACCAGGCCATCGATTTCAGGCGCGTCTCGGTAGGAGCGGCCGATCGTCAAACCGTTGTCGTAACCCTCCACTAGCATATCGAGCGTCCGGCCAACGAAGGACTGATTTATCTGCATGGAGATGTTCTGCTGGAACGACATCAATTGATCGAGGCGTTCGTTCTTCACCTTGTCGGGGATAGTATCGCCTAACACCTCGCTGTCGGTGCCTGGCTCAAAGGAGAATTTGAAGGCTCCGAGGCGATCGAAGCGCATCTCCTGCACGAAATTTAGCAGCGTCTGGAATTCCTCGTCTGTTTCACCGGGGTAGCCCACAAGAAATGTAGTGCGGATAGCCAGCGTTGGCATCGATTCACGCATCTTGGCGAGGGTCTTGCGCACCCAGCCGACATTGGATGGCCGCTTCATGCGCTTGAGCATCCTCGGGTCGGCGTGCTGCAGCGGCATGTCGAGATAGGGAAGTATCTGCTTGCGGCTGGCCATTGTCTCGATAAGTCTGTCGCTGACATAGCCGGGGTAGGCGTACATGATGCGAATCCAGTCCATGTCGGGGACGGCGTCCGTCAGTTTCTCCAGCAATGTGGCCAAGCCGTCTTTCATCCCCAGATCGTGTCCGTAGTCGGTCGTGTCCTGTGCAATCAGAATCAACTCGCGGACGCCCCTGTCGCGCAGGATGCGGGCCTCATCCAGGATGACGGACATCGGCCGGCTGACGGCCGTGCCTTTGATGAGAGGAATGGCGCAAAAGGCGCACGGCCTCCGGCAGCCATCGGCTATTTTGAGATACGCGCTGGCGCCGAAGATGCTGGCGCGTATCGTGCCGCCTTCGTCTGTGCCGATCGTCGCTGTTTCAGGCAGGTGATATAAAGTTTCGGGATGTGGCGTCGCAAGCAGTCGGTCGACTACCTGCACAATGTCCATCCAGCGGCGCGTGCCAAGGATGCCGTCGATGCCGGTGACCTGCCTGGCTACCTCCGCGCCGTAGCGCTGCGTCAGGCAGCCCGCTGCGATGAGCAGCTGACCGTTGTGTTTTTTTGAAGCCATCTCGCGCAAGATGCTGATAGATTCTTCTTTGGCTGGGCCGATGAACCCGCAGGTGTTGACGATGAGGATACCTGCCTGCCCGGGCTTGTCGACGGATTTGTGCCCGCCTTGTATCAGCAGTTGGGACATTGAGTCCGAGTCCACGGTGTTTTTGGCACAGCCGAGCGAGACTATATGGAATGTTTTTCGAGACATATACGCTTGAGCGTGAAATCTAATTGACAATTACCGTGATATTGAACGTATTTGCGGGCTCAGGATTTTGCTCCCATGGCTGGATATATTTCATCGAGATGGTGGCAGTCCCGGCAGCGAGCGCTTCGAAAGTCCAGACCTCCTGTCCGCCCTGTCCCATGAGAGGCGGGTCGGTAGGCGTTGGCGCAATATATTCGTCGCTGACCTTCTGAATCACAGCGGTGTCGCTTATTGTGGAGAGGTTCCATGAGAATCCCGTCGTTGCATTGGAGTCCAGCGTGACGATAAGAAGTTCGCCGATTGCCAAAGCCGTCTCGCTTCCGTTAAACGATGCATCTACGTTTACCTCGTTCGGTGTTGAGGTCGGTGTGGGTGTTGGTGATTCGCTCTTACCACCGCAGGCGATGCCCACGACGAGAAGTGTTCCTAAAATAATTGCTACTGTTATCTTCAATCTCTTCATAACCGCCTCCTTAAATGGTGTGGATGCATGGATTGTAGGGCTGCTGGGTGAGAGTGTCAAATAAATAGTTTAAAAGGATGGAACTAAGATGTTTATGTTTCTACAGTTTTGAGCCGCAATTAACACATATCCAGTGATGGGTAATATCAGGCTCAGGGTTTAGCTTGCCACAGTAATGGCATTTTCTGGTCGGCAGCGGGTTTACCTTTTTAGCCATTGCTTCCCTGATTACGATCTGCCATAGCGGCGTTTCGAGCAGGCTGCTTCTAGTATCTTTATCTATTTCCTCGTACTGATCGCACTTCTCCAATTCGTACCTATCGGACGGGCATTCGGTAGGCCGTGTGTAAAACTTCCTGCACCAGGAGCAGTCTTCACGCAGGAATAATCTCAACAATACTTCCGGAGGCCATCTGTTTATTGTACGTGGCTTCACCGCTGCTGCTGTCTTGTCATGGAGGCCGGCGACGGACTGCGTCGTCGTTTGGCGCTGTTCTACGAGACGCTGCTGTTTAGACGCGCTCTCGGCTTTCCACCCCTTGTACGTGGTTACCGCGGGACGCTTGTTGGGATCGCGTTTCTGTGCCCGCGCCTTTCGTCTCTCAGGTTGTTTGGCTTTCTTCTTTCTAAACCACAACATAATTTTACCTACCGGACTGTCGCCTTGTTGCAAAGCTAAATAAAGTTTCGATTAATAAATCGTACACCTCATCGAAATATGTGTCTATAGCAGTTTCGTGTTCGGATAGAAATGAGTTTTCAGTCTTCATTATTGATCTTCCCACAACTTGACCTTGCCGTCGTGCACAACGTAGCATGTTCCGCCGGAAACCCTGCCCTCGTCCGCTTTCTTGCGGGAGAGTTTATTCTTCATACGCAGCACCCGCTGGTCGGTCACCGTTAGCACTCCGAGATCAATGAGCTTCTCGCCGAGCTTGTCGAGCAGCACAGGCACATTACGGCATCGGGAGTAGGTGCGCACCAGCGGCTCGAATCGATCCTTCATCGCTCGCACCTGCTCGGTTGATATGCCGGCCTGCTCCAGCACACTGTCCTCGTAGTAGCTGTCGATATATTTATCGGTCAGCAGCCCTTCCTGCCTGCACAGCTCAAAAGCCTTGGTCCCAGGATAAGGGTAGAAGATCGAGACGTGAACGACCTTAGGCCTTACCCTGGCGTTCATCTTGACCGTATCCAGTATCTGCTTCCTCGTCTCATGGGGCAGGCCAATCATGTTGTAGCTTAGTGTCTTGATATCCGCATCGTCGCAGCAGCGGAAGGCGTCGCATATGCGCTTGTCGGTCACATGGCGGTCGAGGATATCGCGGCGTATGTGCTCGTTTCCGCTCTCGATGCCGAAACGTATGAGCACGCATCCGGCGGATTTTGCCATAATGGCTATATCTTTATCCATAAGATTCGGATGACAGTTCATCTCGAACGGTTTCTTTATCCGTCGGCTATATTCCTTGGTGAACTCGGCGAACCAGTCCTTTCTCATCGGCAGCAGGTCGTCATGAAACACGTTGTACTCGATCTGAGGGAAGTTTTTTGTAACCCGTTCCACTTCTTCGATAAGATTATCTACGCTGCGGAAACGGATGTATTTCTCCTCGCCGTACATGCGTTTCATTGCCGGGCTGCAGCAGTAGGAGCAGTTGAAGGGGCAGCCGCGCGAGGCCATGAAGACGCCGCGCTTCATGAAGTTCAGGTCGAAGCTGTTGGCGAAGGGAAACACCTCGCGGTCTGGGAAGGGCAGCGTGTCCAAGTCCTCGATGAGCGGGCGCAGCGCGTTGCGCACGATCTCCTTGTCGTGCTTGATCCACAGGTTCGGGATATTTGAGATGTCACCGCCGCTTTGCAGTCGGTTGCACAGGTCGAGCAGCACACCCTCGCCCTCGCCGATGCCGACCATGTCAACGCCGTCGATTTTGAAGACCTCTTCCGGGTAGAGCATAGCGTGGGCGCCGCCGCAGATCACGCGAGCGTCGCTGTGCTGTTTGGTGAGCGCCACCAGAGGCGCCAGGCGCGGGAAGGCGTTTGTTATCAGCGAGAAGGCCGCGATATCGGGTCGGTTTTTCTTCAGGAACTCGACGTATTCCTCCTCCCTTATATTGCCCAGGAGGTGAAAGAACTGGCACTCGTGCCCGCCCTGCCTGAGGAAAGCGATGAGTGAGGCCAGCCCAATGTGGAAAGGCCCCATGTGCTGGTAGCTTGGATCGATATAAACAAATGCTATTTTCATATTAGATTATTATGTATCAACCCCCTATTTCCCCCAGTCTTGGGGGAATTGTCATCCAAACCCCCTGATAGTCCCCCATACTTTGGGGGACATAAGAAGATTTAGGGGACACCCCTAATACCCCTTCAGGAGAATTTCTCCTGAATCTCTATTTCTTACCCATCATTGCCCGGCTTGATCGGGCAATCCAGAGGGCGAGTGCAACTCGCCCCTACACCCTCTCTATATTGTCATTGCGAGGCGCGTAGCGACGTGGCAATCTCGCCGTTTGTGTGGTAAGACGTAAGTAGAGATTGCTTCGCTTCGCTCGCAATGACATTTTTAAAATTCCCTATATCTCATGCGGGCACGGCACGCCGTGCCCCCTACCTTTTTAAATGTCTCTTATCATTATATCTTTTTTTGCCCGCGCACGAGGAACTCGAAGGCGAAGTGCTTGAAGAGCCAGGGCATGGCGTGTCCATTCCATCCCCAGATGTGCGCGGCGAGTTTGGGTATCCCCGGCGGCGCGTGGGTGAATGCCTCGGTATGAATGTCGGTAACATCGTTGCCCTTCAGTATCTTGACGATGGCGCGGCTCGAAAGGTGGTGCTCGTATGGCGTGGGCACCGCCAGCCCTTTGGGCAGACGGGAGCGCGGCAAGGTCATGTACTTGTTCGGCTCGACGAGGACGATCTGCCCTCTTTTTTTGCATACGCGTACCATCGCGCGCAAAGGCTCATCGATCGGCTGCGAGTGGTGCAGCGAGCCTTTGGAGAATACAACATCGAAGGACTCACTGCGGAAGGGCAGCTGGCGGAGGTCGCCGCAGACGCAGGTCTTGGCACCGCAATTCATCAAGTCCTGCATCGATTCGTTGACGATGTCCATATTCACCATCAGCGCGCCCTCGGCCTCAAGCGGCAGCGCAACTAGCCTGTCGTTGCCGCTGCCGACGTAGAGCAGGCTCTTGCCTGAGACGCCGCCGGCGATATTTTTCAGCCGCCGGCACAGGTCGCGCGCGCCTTTCTCGGCGTACAAGGTGAATATCTCAGCGGCGGCGGCGTTGGTGAAGATTACCTCTTTGCCCCAGTCGTAAAGGTGGTGCTCCCACATGAGACGGTCGGTCTCTAGGTTTGCCGGGTCGCTTGACTGTTTGCCCTCTAGTGTCGCCGCCATCAGCTTGCTGGTGTATTCATCCTTGCGTTCGAGCGACTTCGCCAGGCGGGACGGCAGCATCTGCGGCACGTTGTTAATGACTGGATATGTGGCCTTGCACGAAGCGCATACCAGACTACTATCGGAAATGACATTCAGGTCGCTTGAACCGCAGTCGGGGCAGGCTAAAAGTGAGAGAAGGTTCTTGTCCATCGCATCATCGGCCGGAGAAGTGCTGCAGCGCCAGCCGTATCTTCTCCTCGATTGTGAGCTCGGGCGAGGCGGGCAGTGCGGCGACGGCGGAGGCGGCCTCGGAGGGCGAGTAGCCCAGGCCCAAAAGCGCCGCTGTCAATTCATTGCCCTCAGGCGTCGGTGCGCCCATAGCGATGCCCTCGATCTTATCCTTGAGCTCCAGCAGCAGGCGGCTGGCGGTCTTTTTGCCCACGCCGGGTATGTGGCACAGCATGTCGGCGTTGCCGCTGGAGATGGCCAGCGCGAGCTGTCCCGGGTTCATCGCGGAAAGCACCGAGAGCGCGACCTTGGGCCCGACGCCGGTGACGGTTAGCAGGATGCGGAAGGTGTCAAGCTCCTCCGCCGTAGCGAAGCCGTACAGTGCGATGCTGTCCTCCCTCAGTTGCAGGTGGGTGAATATCTGTACCTTGTCGCCGATATTGCCCAGAGCGCTGAGAGTGGAGGTCGGCATCTGGATGGAAAGGCTTACCCCGCCTACCTTGATGACCGCCCCGTTGGCGCTTCGAGACTGTATTTTCCCTTCGATACCTGTAATCATATCAACCCTGTGACAGCAGCCCGGATACGTGTTTCGCCTGGATGTGGCACACGGCCACCGCCAGCGCATCGGCGGCGTCGGTAGGCTGTGGCGGCGACGGTAGATTCAGTATAACACAAACCATCTCCGAAACTTGATCCTTGCTGCTGCGCCCGTAGCTGGTTACGGATTGTTTCACCTGGGCCGGCGTGTAGTGGTGCAGCGGCATCCCGCTCTCGATTATGGCTATCGTCGCCGCGCCTATCGCCTGTCCCACCGCTATGGCCGAGCGGGCGTTCTTGGCGACGAACGGCTCTTCGATGGCGGCCTCGTCCGGTTTGTATTTTTTAATGATCTCCCGCAGCTCTCCATATATCTTGTAGAGGCGGTCGGGCAGCTGCATGGTCGATGGCGCGGTTAGCGCTCCGCAGGCCACGTGCTTTATCTCGCCGGATACTTCATCTATCAGTCCGTATCCGAGTGTAAGCGTTCCGGGGTCGATGCCTATGATGCGCATGGCTGCAAGTGTGTATCCTTCGATTTCGTGTATGTTACCGTTGTTATCGGCGTTCGGTTAATTAAGCTCTGATTAAACCTTATCAACCCCTTAGCCCCCAGTCTTGGTCCTTCCCATTTAGGGAAGGATTCCGCGGAAGGACACCTCTTTCTAAGAGGTGTCTTAAATATATTATCACTGGCTGCTGTATTCTGCGATGGCGTCATCGGGGAAGTCGGCGTTGGTATATACCCGCTGAACGTCGTCCAGCTCCTCCAGCCTGTCCATAAGCTTCAGCGCTTGGACAGCCGCTTTCTTATCAAGCGTTACCAGATTCTGAGGGACCCTTGTAAGTTCGGCGGAGGCGATTTTAATCTTCTGCGCCTCCAATTTCTTCCTCACAGCCTCCAGTTCCTCCGGTACAGTTTGAATTTCCAGGGTTTCCCCATCCTGTTTTACATCTTCTGCGCCGGCGTCGATCGCTGAAAGCGCCAGGTCATCGGCGTTTTCCGTTGCATGAACTGTAATTACTCCCTTGGGCTGGAATATCCATGTCACGCATCCGTTCTCGCCGAGGTTGCCGCCACCCCTTGAAAACACATTTCGTATCTCTGCAGTGGTGCGGTTCTTATTATCTGTCAGAACTTCGAGCAGTATTGCGGTGCCGCCCGGCCCGTAGCCTTCATAATGATGTTCGGTGGGTCGGACTCCACCTAATGCACCTGAAGCCCTTTTAATGGCCCGTTCGATGTTATCGATAGGCATGTTATGGTCGCGTGCCTTCTGTACTGCCAGCCTCAATTTGAAGTTCAGGGTGGGGTCGGAGTCTCCGCTGTGCGCTGCCGCCTCGATTTCCTTGCTCAGCTTGGTGAAAAGAGTCCCGCGTTTAGCGTCGGCCACCCCCTTCTGACGCTTGATGGTTGACCATTTGGAATGACCTGACATCTTTTTTCTCCCAACGGATGTTGCAAACAGATTCTATCATCTCCCAGGATTTAGGTCTATATGTGCTTTTATCAACTTGGTAATGGCTTTGGTGGATCAGTTTATTACTCTGTTAGTATGTTTTCTGACAATAGCCCCACGATTTCGTTGTATAATATATATATGAAGAAGTCGACAATTCTGCAGATATTAATGGCTCTTGTCCTGGCCTTGCTCATATTTTTCGGGGTACAGGCTATTATAGAGAGCCGTGTGGTTGAAGGCTCATCCATGGAGGCTAATCTTTATGATGGGCAGCGTCTGATAGTGGTTAAAGCCGCGTACTGGTTCGGCGAGCCGCAAAGGGGCGATGTTATCATTTTCCAGCACCCGCTCGATCCAGAGCGAACGCTGGTAAAGAGGGTGATTGGTCTTCCTGATGAGCAAATCGAGATCCAGGACGGTGTGGTATATATTGATGGTTCGCCATTGGATGAGCCATATATAAAAGGAACTACCAGTCCTTTATCCAAAACAGAGGTGCCTGAAGGTTATTATTTCGTGATGGGCGACAATCGCCAGGCCAGCAGTGACTCCCGCAGCTGGGGGCCGCTACCTGAGGATAATATTATTGGAAGGGTATGGCTGCTTTATTGGCCTCTTGGTGACTGGCATCTTATCCACGGCTACTCCTATGCGGACTGATGATTTAACCTGTTTAGATATATTTACTGCGATCATGTATGTATTTACAGGTGTTGACCGGCCTTTTTATGAAGGCTATAATAGTGTTACATTTGTATCTAATGCAATCGGAGGGTGTAAGTGGCAAATGAAGTAGGCAAGCGATATGTATGTGCAAAATGCGGCTCCGAGTTTATGGTTACCAAGGCGGGGCAGGGGGCTATAAGCTGCTGCGGGCAGCCGATGAAAAAGAAGTAATCAAGAAGGAGTATGTTCTGTGGCTAATCAGCTAGGTAAACGGTTCAAATGTAGCGTATGTAATACCGAGGTACTGTGCGTAAAGGCTGGCGATGGCGCGGTTTCGTGTTGCGGCAAGAATATGGACATGCAGGAAGCCCGCCCGTTACCTTCCTCTGATTAGTGGTTTGATCTGAATCAAGTCTTTAAAGCCGAAGGCACCTCTCCGTAGTCGCGGTGAGGTGCTTTTGAATTTTTATTAGGAACATCAGGCAAAAATATTAAACTTGACTAACGGCAACTCAACTAATAAACTACTGAAACAACGAAGTGTTAGGAAAGGGACACGATTATGGATTGGGGATTAAAAAATCGGATGTCACAGCTTATTCAGCGCAATGGACGATGCTTGTTTATGCCAATCGACCACGGGTATTTTCAGGGCCCTACTAGGAAGCTGGAGAAACCGGGCGAGACTCTAAAGCCTCTGCTCCCTTACTGCGATGCGGTGTTTGTTACTAGGGGTGTTCTGCGCCAAACCATCGATCCTAAAGGCTCGAAGCCGATCATTCTCAGAGTCTCCGGCGGCGCCAGCGTCGTTGGACATGACCTGGCCGATGAAGGGCTCACGACATCGATAGAGGACGCTATCCGTCTGAATGTATCGGCACTGGGCATCTCTATCTTTGTCGGCACCGATTATGAGAAGCAGTCGCTGTTGAACCTGGCAAAGCTGGTCGACGAAGGCGAAAAGTACGGCATACCGGTGATGGCCGTGACCGCTGTCGGCAAGGAGCTGGAGAAGCGAGACGCGCGATACCTTGCCCTCTGCTCGCGGATCGCAGCGGAGCTCGGGGCGCGCGTTGTCAAGACGTACTGGTGTGAGAATTTCGATAAGGTTGTGAACGGATGCCCTGTCCCCGTGATTATAGCTGGCGGGCCTCAGTCCGAGACAGAGGCGGAGGTCTTTAATTTCGTCTATGATGGCATGCAGAAGGGGGCCATCGGGATTAATCTTGGCCGGAACATCTGGCAGAACGAGTATCCTGTGGCCATGATTAAGGCGCTCAGGGCTATAGTCCATCGAGATGCATCTCCGTCAGAGGCCCAGGAGATTTATGATAGCGAGAAAAGCGAAGAGACAAGGAAGAAATACGTCAGGAAGATGAAGCAGAAGTAAACTTCCTTGAGGTGTCGATCGACTCTTATTCGCAGCAGCATCTGGGAACAAAGGTATTGAGGAACAACCGTGCGTGTCGCAGTCTACTATAACAACAACGATGTTCGTGTCGAAGAAAGGCCGGTGCCGAAGATCGGGCCCGGCGAGCTGCTGGTGCGCGTTGAGGCCAGCGGCATCTGCGGGAGCGATGTGGCGGAATGGGATCGATTGCCTAAAGCCCCTCTGGTTCTTGGTCACGAGATCGCCGGTGTCGTCGTCGAAGTCGGCAAGGGTGTCGAGACATATAAAGAGGGAGATCGTGTCGCCGCCGCGCATCACGTTCCCTGCAACACCTGCCATTACTGCTTGAGCGGCCATCACACCGCCTGCGATACACTGCGGCGCACCAAGTTCGATCCCGGCGGCTTCGCCGAGTTTGTGCGGCTGCCCGCGATCAACGTCGACCGCGGCGTGTTCGTAATCCCGGAGGGCGTCTCGTTCGAGGATGCCAGCTTCATCGAGCCGCTGGCCTGCGTCCTGCGCGGCCAGCGCATGGCGCGCCTAAAGTTGGGGCAGAGCGTGCTGGTGATGGGTAGCGGCATCTCCGGCCTCATGCATATACACCTTGCCGGCTTGATGGGCGCTTCACGCATCGTGGCGACGGATGTATCTGATGCGCGTTTGGAGGCGGCGGGACGCTTCGGGGCGTATGCTGCGATACGTGCGGATGAGGATATCGCCTCACACTTACGCCGGTTGAACAATGGACGCCTTGCTGATCTGGTTATCGTGTGCACCACTGCGCCGTCCGCATTCGATCAATCGATCAACCTGGTCGAGCGCGGCGGCACGGTTTTGTTCTTCGCGCCGCCGGAGCCTCATTACAGGCTCTCGGTGCCGGTGAACAAGCTGTTCTACAAAAACGATATTACTCTTACGACCTCGTATGGGGGCAGCCCCGCTGATTATGCCACGGCGTTGGAATTAATCGCCAGTCGGCGAGTGTGCCTCAGCAGGATGATCACGCATCGATTGCCGATGGCTGAGATAGGCAAGGGATTCAAGCTGGTGGCTGCTGGCAAAGAATGCATCAAGGTGATTATCGAGCCGCAGCGCTGATTAAGTTCGAATCAACCCCCTTGTATCCCCCAGTCTTGGGGGACTTTAAAAAAGATGGGGGACACCCCCAAACCCCCGTCAGGAGATTTCTCCTGCACTTCTTATCAAAATGTCATTGTCCTTCCCAATCAGGGAAGGACAATCCAGCCTCCTGGATCATCCGGTCAAGCCGTATGATGACATGGGGGACACCCCAAAACCCCCGTCAGGAGAGAAATCTCCTGAACCTCTGTTTAAACGTGTCATTGCGAGGAGTCCTTCCGTTGTCGGAAGGGCGACGCGGCAATCTCGTCGTTCGTGTAGCCTATTGAGTGGTGGGCTGAGCCAACCCTAATCCCCCTCGGTCCCCCTTTGTAAAAGGGGGAGTTAGAAGGATTTTGAGAATCGGGGGACACCTTGATTTTCGTCGACGTGAATGGTCCTCTGAAGGAAGAATCCCACCCTCTTTTTCGTGAGTTCCTTAGCGTGTGTTTCATATGGGCGACGATCGTCGATCGCTACTTCCCTTTGATCTGTCTGACGATGGCAATGATGCGGCAGCTCTCCTCCAGTGTGGATGTGAAGTGGTGCGCCTCGTAGAGGTCGCGGCCTGTGGCGAAGCTGCCGTGGGCATATACCATGACGATGCGGCGGTCGATTAACGCTTTTGCTATGTCATCCGCCATCTTCCCCCCGTACACCCTCTTCCCACGCCCGATAATGGGCACGCCCGGCATGTAGTAGGAGCCCTCCACGTCCATCGGCGCGATCTCATCATCGATCAGCGAGAGGGCGATGGCGTGCGCCGGGTGGGCGTGAACCACCGCCAGGGCAGGGGTGTGCTTATAGATGGCGCGGTGTACGGCGATTTCCGAGGAGGCGTTTTTTGGGGTCTCGTCGTCTGTGTTGACGCTGGCTTCTACTAAATCGCTCTTGGTTATGTGACCCAGCATGCAGCCGGTGCGGGTGATTATGATAGTATCGTTTTGGCGTATGCTCATGTTGCCGCCGTGCGAGGTGATGAGCCCTCGCAGGAACAGGTCGCTGCCGACGCTTTGAAACTGGGCTAATACTGTATCCGATATTCCTCTGCGTTTCACTGTTGACATAATATCTTGGGCCACTTTCCTTTATTCAAAGAAACTTCTAGTAAGTATTATCAACCCCCTCGATCCCCCCACTCTTGGTCCTTCCCATTTCGGGAAGGATTCCGCGGAAGGACACCTCTTTGCAAAATTCCTCTCCCTTGAGGGGAGAGGCTAGGTGAGGGTGAAACCCGCATCTCTATCTATTTGCGTCGATATTTGGAATCAATCCCCTTATCTTGCAGGTATTTGTGTAGGGGCGATTCATGAATCGCCCTTTCAAGGGACTGGGAGGACACCTCTTTTTCTGAGTTTACTTAGCAGAAAGACGCTTCACCCTTCACATCTACTCGAACATGTGTCCCAGAGATTTAGCGTAAGAAGGATAAAACGTCAATGTACGGTTTACTGAGGCAATCACTTAATTTTTGGGAGAACTTTTCTCGCTTAGCATTGCGTTCAGCTGTTTCACCAGCCTTGACTTGCGGCGGGCGGCATTGTTGGGGTGGATCACGCCCTTCCGGGTAGCTTTATCTAGAGCTGTTGCTGCCTCGCCGACCGCTGCCTTGGCGGCATCCATGTCCTTCTGTTCAATAAGATTTCTCGCCTTAGTTACGGCTGTCCTGACGGAACTGCGCACCGGTTTGTTCCTCTCCGTCTTTTTTGCCTGCACGCGTGTTGCCTTTTGGGCAGATTTCGTATTCGCCAAACCTTATACCTCCTATGTGAGTCGTGCTACATTTATTACTCCCTGCACCCCTTCTATCTTGGACAGGAGCCGGCTCAACTGACCCAGCCCCTTGGTCTGCAGGGTAAGCGTTATTACAGACGTTCCGTCATCCCGCTCGGCCACATTTGCCGATGTAATATTGATACCCTCTTCCGCTACGATTCCGGTTATGTCTCGCAACAACCCTACCCGATCAAACCCGTCTATGCGAACAGGTACAGCATATAATTGCTCTGCAGTACTCCAGCCTACATTGATCAGCCGCTCTTTTTCAGAGGTGTTGACGATATTGGGGCAATCTTTTCTATGGACGCTGATGCCCCTGCTGCGGGTAACGTAACCGATTATATCATCTCCGGGCATGGGATTACAGCAGGTAGCGATCTGTGTAAGTAAATTGTCGACGCCCATCACCTGGATTCCGGAGGCGGCCCCCTGTTTTCTAGGGGTTACCTGCGGGATAGATTTCTCTTCCGGAACAGTCAATTTATTTGCGATTTGATGGATGCTGATATCACCATAGCCGATAGCGGCCAGGAACTCTTCCTTGCTCTCCTTTTTGAAAAGCCCGGCGAGCTCATCTTCAGTTATCGATATGCCAAGCCGCCGTAATTCTTTATCCAGTGTCTCTTTGCCACGTTCTATATTTTCACCGCGCTCCTGCTTGCGAAACCATTGCCTGACCTTCTCTTTGGCGTGGGATGTGTGCAGGTAACCGAGGTCCGTATTAAGCCAGTCACGGCTGGGCCCTTTATCCCCCCCCTTGGTTGCTATTATCTCAACAGTATCTCCTGATTTAAGCTGATGGGTCAGGGGGACCATGCGCCCGTTGACCTTGGCGCCGGTGCAGCGATGCCCCAGATCCGTGTGTACCCTGTATGCGAAGTCCAGAGGGGTTGAACCTGCGGGCAGGTCCTTTATTTCGCCTTTTGGGGTGTAAACCATTACGGTATCGCCGAAGATGTCTATTTCCATTGATTCGACGAAATCGCTTCCGCCTATGTCTTTGAACTGCTCGAGCAAGGAGCGCAATCCTGCCAGACGCTTCTCGAATTTTTCATCAATTTTGCTATCCGCTTTGTAACGCCAGTGTGCGGCCACGCCGTATTCGGCAACCCGGTGCATCTCGTGGGTTCGTATCTGTATCTCAAAAGGCGGGACGTTGGGAAAGAGCGTGACTGTTGTATGGATTGACTGATAAGTGCCGCCGCGTGGGTTGGCGATATAGTCGTCAAATTCACTGGGAATCGGATGCCACTCGGGATTCTTATGAATCACTCCTAAAGCGTTATAACAGTCCTTGATGTCATCAACCAGTATGCGAACGCCTAACAGGTCCAAAATCGGGTGGGTGGTCTTATCAAGTCTCTTATACTTGTCTTCTTTTCTCTTGTAACTGTATACGGGCTTTATCCTTCCCGAGAGTTCAGCTTTGATCCCATCCTTCTCTAATTCCTCCCGCAGCACCCTCATCGCACCACCTATCCAGAATTTCTTTTCCTCCTTATTTGCATTGATTTCCAGATCAATCTTGTCGTAGTTTTCAGGCTTATAGCAGGAGAATGCCGAATCCTCTAATTGTGACTTCAGTTCCCACATGCCCAGGCGGTGAGCTATCGGGGCATAGACGTACAGGGTCTCCATGGCCAAAGGCTCGGCCTCCTTCAGCCCATCTTTTTCTTTCCTCTTTTCAGGATCGAGTCTGCTTACATTGTGTACCCAGTTGACTTCATGTAACCGGCACGCCAGCTTTATGAATACCACGCGGACATCATCAGTCATAGCCATGAGCATTTTACGCAGGCTTTCGGCGTATGCGCCCTTATCTGTTTCACTCTTTTTCCCTGGAGAGCCCTCGATCCAGGAGACTTTTTCCAGCTTGGACAGCCCCTCTACAAGTTTAAGGACATCGGGCCCGAACTTTGCTGCTATCTCGGCAATGTTTGCGTTTTCATGGTGCGGGATTTTATGAAGCAATGATGCCAGTATGCAGCGCTCGTCAAGCTGAAGCTCAGCTACTATATAAGCTGTGAATGTAACATGCTCCAGATCTTCCTGATAGCTCCTGGCAATTATCGAATGTGCCTGGTTTATCAGGTCCAGAGCGCCGGGGGGAAGATATCTGCCGGCTTGCTCTATCAAGTCCTTGAGGTCATATTTGTTCTGCGTTTCTCTCATGCGCCAGAGGATTATACTTTATGGGCAAATGTTGTGCAAATGAATGAATGGGATTGACAAAAGTCATAGACATCTATATAGTACTGCAAATATAATAAAAGGCGATTTGGGGTGCTTTTAAGAACCTGGAATATTATTTAAAAGAGGCTAAATTTATAGAAAGCTCAAAATACCCCTTGACAAAATTAGATAAATATGCTTAAATGATAAGCACAAAGGATAAAAATTAATACAAAACCATTTCTTTGTTCTAGAAAGGAGATGCAGCAAAAGAGAGAAACGATTTAAGTGCCTACGGGAGCAATGAAGCGTAGCCTGTATCTGGTTGCTTGGGCTACGTGGAGCTAATAGCAAAACCGACCGAATGAAAGGCGTAATAGTTTTTCAGGAGGTCTAAAATGTTTGCAAGAGATCTAAAAAGGAAAGAACAGAAGAATAAGCGCAGGAGAATGTGGTTACTAAGTCCGGGTGTACTTGCTGCGCTGACAGCGGTCATGCTAATAGGAGGTGTGGGTACGGGTTTTTCCTTAACGCAGACCACAGTGACAGACTTAAGTCAGCCATGGGCTGGTACGGCAACGATTATAGGAACAGTACATTTCAATGTAAGTGGTTATAGCCTGGTGCCTGATGAGACGCTTGGCAATATAAGTGGAGTGAGTTTATATATTATCAATAGCAGCGGAACCACCGTGAGCGTAAAGGTGGCGGCTCTTAATAATAGTACCGGTTTGGTAGCTAGTAATGATTCCGCCGCTACCAAAAGCTATGTCTCCGGCAATTATACTTTTACATGGGATGAAGGAAATATTGCTATACCAATCATAGATAAGCTGAACATATGGCTAACCGAGCCGTAAGCGCAGGTGCGCAATGAAAAGCTGATAAGCTTTTTGTAGGAGGTCTAAAATGAAGGAAAGGAAAGTAAAACATATGAAAAGCAACCATGTGCGCCAGCGCAGGAGATCGTGGTTACTAAGTCCGGTTATAATTGCTGAGCTGGTAGTGGTCCTGGCAATCGCGGGTGTTAGTGTGGCTTATGCCTTCCCGCAGAATACTGTGATCCCAGATAGTGCGCCGTGGGCTGGTACGGCATCGATTACAGAGACGGCCAACCTTGATGTAACTGACTATCAGTTTGGGTATACTGCAAACCTGTCTCAGGTTGACGAAGTAACTATTGAAATCACTGCGACAGGTGCTCAAACGGCGGACATAGAACTGGTTATTCTCGATGCTGGTGGTGCCGTAGAGGCGACTGGTTCACTCTCGAGTGAACCTTGCCCTAACGGTGCTAGCGACCACGTGGTAACTCTGAGTGTTGCTGTTGAGTTAGATCAAATTGTTACATTGAATATCGTGTTGACTGAGTTATAAACAAGGACACATCGGTAAATCGTTGAGTGACACAAAGAGTAGCGTAAAGGGGGCGCTGTCAAGAGCGGCACCCCCTTTTTGGGTTAGAGTGATATAATACTTAAATGTTTACTAGGTTGCTAACAGCTGTATTCCCTGAGCCGAAGTGTTTGTAGGATCATAGGATGTTCAAGGGTAAGGCTGGTTATTATCTGATACTTGGCCTGTTCTTGGTGGCTGCCGCCTGGATCGGTTATCTCGTCACTGCGATCATCAGAAGCAACCCATGGAGTTTAACAACGTTAATATGGATCTCTTTGATCACGGCGGCGGTGATTGTGGGTATCGGCATTGTTTACTTCTCAACCAAGCGCAGGCATGGTGAACAGGAGATACCGTGCAATATCAGGGATACAGATAACGTAAAAGTCAATAATTACCATTTGATAATGGCTACTTCCAGATCCCAAAAAAAGAGAGGTATAGCCATGGTAAAATCCACAGACCTGGTCAACGGGATAGCGGTGGAGCCGTTTAACAAAGACGCCCAGCCTCATCGCATCAGGATAGAGGTCAGGGTGAATGAGGATTCCCATCAGATCGCGGTAAAGGAGTTCGTGATAAACGCGGGGGCCGCGGTTGATGTTGCGTTACCGCTACCTAGATTGTTGCGTCTGGCGGAAATAGCGGTTGTGGATATAAGGGTGCGTCAGGTTTAATTAAAGGGATTGAACGCCGATGAGAGCACTTTCAGGAAAGAAACTGTTGCTTATAGTCTTGGTGCTGGGCATCGTATTGATGGGCAGCGGCTTTGGTTATGCCCTTACGGCGCATGTGTTGCCAGGGACAGGTCTGGACACATATCATCGCAACTTTGGCCTGTGGACTGTTACCAACCAGTCTCAATTCAATGCGGGCGTGCTCAATAATGTTGATGTCAACACAAGCCCCGGCGACGTTAAGATTGTGGCTAGTTCTTCTAACTGGCTTGCTGGTTACTCATATAGGAAATCTATAGCCATTGCTCATTCTGATGGTGCCTATGCAAACACTGGCGGAACAATAACTACTGATGAATTGTATACTGTCCATACCTTTACTAGCAATGGAACATTCACTTCTTGTAAAGCTGGTACTGTTTCAGTTCAGGCTTGGGGTGGAGGAGGCGGTGGTGGTTATCTTAGTGGTACTGGTGGAGGAGGAGGAGGTGGTGGTGCCTATGCTGCTACTCCTAATGTAGCAGTCACTTCTGGCACAGGATATACGATAGTTGTTGGTAGAGGTGGAACCAGAGATAACACAGCAGCAGCAACCAATTCAACATTTGCAACTACAACTGTAAGAGCCGATAGAGGTTTAGGGTCATCCGATAACGTGGGTGCGTTGGGTGGATTAGTTGCTAACTGTATAGGTACTACTAAGTCTGCTGGTGGAGCTGGTAAGAATGCTAATACAACTAGTGATAGTGGTGGAGGAGGTGGGGGTGCTGGAGGCCCAGATGGTGCAGGCATAAATGGAACCGCAGCCGCCGCTAGTGTAGGAGGCGCTGGTGGTAGAGGAGATAATAATCTTGGTGGTTTAGGTGGAACAGTCCCAGGTGGTAGCGGTGGTGCTGATGCAGCACGTGGTGGTGGTGGGGGTGCAGGAAACAGTGCTGATGCAGGAACAGGTGGTAATGGTGGTTTCCCTGGTGGAGGTGGGGGAGGTACTGATAGTACAAGCGGAGCTGCTGGTGCTGCTGGTCAAGTAATAGTAAGATGTTTAACCTCGGATTTTTTATCTGGTGGTGCACAGACTAACTACCAGATGCAGCTAACAGTTAGTAATTCAAGTGGAGTTAGTTCAGGTTCTACAGTTTATCTTAATGGTTCTTCCCTCAACTGGCCTTATGATATTAGATTTACAAATAGCTCTGGCACAAATTTACTTGATTATTGGATTGAATCAAATACCTCAACTACTGCAACAGTATGGGTAGAGTTTGACGCTATACCTGCTCATCCTGATGATGGCTTATTCTATATGTATTGGGGCAAGGCAAGTGATACAGGTGCTAGTAATGGTGCAAATACATTCCCTGTTGAGGATAATTTTGGAACTGGAACTAATGAGGAGACATGGATTGTAACATCGGGGACATGGGCAAATGTAGCTGGTGGCTACATAGGTAATTGTTACTATGAGTCAAGTGGCACTTCAAGTGGCAAATCCAGCAGAGTAGACCAAAGCTTCGCAAGAGGATTCTATTGTCGAGTACGACTAATGTTTGATACTGATGTTAATAATGGGGGAACGTTATATATTAGTTATAATGCTTCAAAATATATTCAATTCCAGATATTTCCTGCCACGGGTGTTGGTCAGATATCATATTATAACGAGAATGCGGTAGAAAGCAAAGCAACCGTAACCATCAATGCTCTCACTTGGTATCTCCTGGAAGTTTACATCGACCAGTGTGGGAATGTAAAAGTTTATATTGATGGTACACTCTACATAACCTCAACTACTGGACTCTCATCCTTCATAAATTTCGAGTTGTCAACCTGGACAACGACAGTAAAGTTTGATGATGTTTTGGTTCGTAATTATGTCTCCCCTGAGCCGACATGGGGAGCATGGGGAACAAGGGAAACGGAGGAGGCCGTTTATCCCGTCGCTTGGTACAACGCTTCTTGGAGCAAACGGGCGCCGGTGACTATAAGCAATGCTGGCTCGGCGCTCACCGATTACCAGGTGTTGGTCAATGTGACTTATGATGCTGATATGCAAGCGGATTTCGATGATATCCGTTTCGCATCAAGCGATGGTATCATGCTCTTGCCTTACTGGTGTGAGAGCTACAATGCCAGTACGGCGTTTTTCTGGGTCAATGTGTCTTCCATATCCGCGGGCAGTTCTAGTATCTATATGTATTATGGAAACTCTAGTATGAGTACCACCTCTAATTTTAGTCAAACATTCACCAAGGATTACAATGATTCAGGATTGGTGGCATTGTGGCATATGGATGAAGGAAGTGGCATTACAACCGCCGACAGTTCCGGTAACGGGAATACCGGAAATTTGATAGGTGGCCTCAGTTGGAACGGTTCTGACGGCGGACAATGGGATGGTAGAAGCGAAGTTTCTTTTTCAACAGGCAATTGCTTGAACTTCGACGGTAGTCAAACTAAATACGTTAACGTGTCCGATTCTTCTAGCCTCTCATTCACCAATGCAATAACAATTGAAGCCTGGGTGAAGCCCACTTTCGCGGCTTGGAATGCGACGAATGATTGGGCCATGGTTTACATTGATTGGGATGATCCTGGAGGCAGTAATAACTCTGTCCATTTCTCGCTATACAATGGCAAGGTCTCACTGTACATTTCAAGCACGGGGGCCGATGCCGCTAATTTAGATGGTAACACTTCTTTGACTCTGAATCAATCGTATCACATAGCAGCAACATTTGATTCCGGAACCTTTAACGTGTATTTAAACGGTTCGAAAGATGCACTTCAAAAAGTGGACGGCACTGTTACGAGCATCTTCAATTCTCCCTATACAAAAACCATAGGGGTTAAGAACAACGCTGCACATGAAAAGCCTTTCAAGGGTCCAATCGACGAAGTCAGAATTTACAACCGTGCCCTGAGCCAGGCTGAAATCCAGCGTCACTACATACGGAGCAAGTATGCTAATCCAGGGCCGACGACCAGCATGGGGACAGAAATATCGTATAGTATCAGCACCATCGCCTCTGATGTGTGCAATACGGGGCATGCTGGCGCAGGGTGGGACCTTCTAGGTTGGAGCAATAGTTCTGTCTCAGGTACCAGCATAACGTTTGAGGTACGCGCCTCAAATACTTCATTCCTGAAAGGGGACTCCACTCCTGCTTGGCAGCCTTATTCTGTGATACCCACGATAAATGGAACGTACCACCAGTGGCGGGCCACGTTAAACACATTTAACGGCAGTGTCACCCCGCTGCTGAATGAAGTACGAGACCTCTATTCCTGGTAGCGCTGAGTATTCTCTCCTCGTGTGCGTATTCTGTTTAATACCTTTACAATAATCCTGTCTTATTGTATCCTACCTTAATTCGGTTGATGTCAAAGGCAAGGGAGCGCTAATGTATAAGGCACCGAGGGGGACAGTAGACATACTGCCCGCCGAACAATTGTATTACAGATATGTTGAATCTCAGGCTGCTGAGATGTGCCGTCGCTATGGCTACGGACGCATTGAGACCCCGGTGTTCGAGGAGGCGGGGCTCTTTGTGCGCACTATCGGTCAGGGGACGGATATCGTTGAGAAGGAGACCTATACATTCAAGGACCGCAGCAAGCAGGAGATGACGCTTCGTCCTGAGGGCACCGCTCCGGTGTGCCGCGCGTATATAGAGCATGGCATGCAGGCCCTGCCGCAGCCGGTCAAGCTTTACTACTTCGCATCTATCTTCCGCTACGAAAGGCCGCAGAAAGGGCGCTACCGCCAGCATCACCAGTTCGGCGTGGAGGCCATCGGTGAGGATGATCCTGCATTGGATTCCGAGGTCATCGAGATGGCATGGAATTTTTATGCTATGCTCGGTTTAAATGATCTGGCTCTTTATATCAACAGCATCGGCTGCAGGGAATGCCGGCCGGGTTACATCAAGAAGCTCAAAAAGTATTATTCGTCTCATATCGATGAGCTCTGCCCCCAGTGCAAGATAAGGTACGAGCGCAACCCGCTGCGCCTCCTGGATTGCAAGGAGCCTTCGTGCCAGGAATTGGCGGATGCGGCGCCCAAGAGCGAGGCCGGCCTTTGCCCCGAATGCAAGCAGCATTTTAAGGAAGTGCTGGGGAATCTTAAGATCCTCAAGGTGCCGTGTAAGAAGAACCATCGCCTGGTGCGGGGCCTGGACTATTACACCCGTACCGTTTTCGAGATACAGCCCATAGCTGGAGGGGGTGCGCAGAGCGCCCTGGGGGGTGGTGGCCGCTATGATAACCTCATCGAAGAGCTGGGGGGCAAGCCCACGCCTGCGATCGGCTTTGCCGTTGGCATCGACCGCATCGTAATGAGTTTGAAAGAACAGGGCATAGAACCGCCGCCAAGCGAGGACCAGGGGATATATGTTGCTTATGCTGGTGAGAAGGCTAAAGCTGAAGCGATCAGGCTCACTGCTGAGATGCGCACTGCCGGGATCCCCGTTTATATCGGCTTCGGCGGTAAAAGCCTGAAATCACAGATGCGTCAGGCAAATAATCTGGGCGTATCGTTTGCCTTCATCTTTGGGGATGATGAGGTTGAGAAGGGGGCGGTGATATACAAGGACATGGTTGGGGGGGAGCAGTGGGAGGTAGAGATCAGCGAAGTTATAAGCCTGCTTACGCAGGGCTAGCTGGCATTGTAGAAAAAGAGCTCTCTCGGGGGTTCTTTTTTGTTTTATAATAGACATGCGGATTTTATGTCAGGAGTCTGCAAAAAGGCCCTCACCCTAGCCCTCTCCCCTGCGAAGGGAGAGGGTAGCTAGTTTTCCCTCTCTTGGGGGGAGGGAAGTAAAGGGAGGGTGATAAAGAGGTACAGGAGATTTCTCTCCTGTCGGGGGTTTGGGGGTGTCCCCTAAATGTTCTTAAGTCCCCCAAAGTATGGGGGACTCACAGGGGGTTTGGATGATGATTCCCCCAAGATTAGGGGATACAGGGGGTTGACCGAGATTTTTTCAACACTCCCGGTGGTCGATATATCTAAAAGAGATGGGTATGCTGGATAAACTGAAGTCAATTGAAAAGCGCTACGAGGAGTTGAATCAACTCATGTCTCAGCATGAGTTGATCTCCGATATGGTGAAGCTGCAGGCGTTAGCCAAGGAGCAGGCTGGGATAAGCGATACAGTGTCTAAATTCCGTGAATATAAGAAGGTATTGAGAGAGATTGAGGATACGCGTGCGATGAAAGCCAAGGGTCTGGATGAGGAAATGGCTGGCCTGGTTGAGGAAGAGATGGAGAGGTTGGGCCAGCGGGCGCAGTTTCTGGAGCAGGAGCTTCGCGCCGCGCTTATCCCTAAAGATAAGAATGATGAAAAGGATGTGATTGTAGAGATCCGCGCCGGCGCCGGTGGGGATGAGGCCGGCCTGTTCGCCGCGGACCTGTTCCGCATGTATACCAGATATGCTGAAAGCAAGCGCTGGGGGGTTGAGGTCATTGACAGCAATCAGAGTGGCATCGGCGGATTTAAAGAAATCATCTTTGAAGTAAAAGGCAGGGGGGCCTACAGCCGCCTCAAGTGGGAGAGGGGGGTGCACAGGGTGCAGCGCGTTCCTGTGACCGAATCCAGCGGGCGTATACACACTTCCACGGTTACGGTAGCTGTATTGCCGGAGGCGGAAGAGGTAGATGTTCGTATCAATCCTGATGACCTCAGGATCGATATTTACTGCGCCGGCGGCCATGGCGGTCAGAACGTGAACAAGGTGGCTACCGCTATCAGGATTACGCATCTGCCCACTGGCATCGTTACGGTATGCCAGGATGAACGCTCCCAGCTGCGCAATAAAAACAAGGCGATGGCGGTGTTGCGCGCCCGTCTCCTGGATCAGGAGATAAGGAAACAGGAGGAGGAGATATCCGCCGACCGCCGTTCGCAGGTAGGGACGGGCGAGAGGTCAGAGAAGATACGGACGTATAATTTCCCGCAGGGGAGGGTGTCCGATCATCGCATCGGGCTGACATTACATAATCTTGAGGCCATACTCGATGGGGATCTGGATCCGGTCATTGATGCGCTTGCCGCCGATGAGCAGGCGCGGGTGCTGGAGACGCAATGAAGGTAAAGGAAGCCCTGCATAATACTACTAAAACGCTTGCCAACAATGCATCTGATGAAGCGTTGCTTGAAGCAGAGCTATTGTTGATGCACGCCATGGATTTGGGGCGTACCGGCCTCTACCTCAGGCTTGAGGATGATCTGCCGTCCCAATGCGGCGGCGCGCTGTCCGAGCTGGTAGACCGCCGTCTCAGGCGGGAACCGGTGGCCTATATATTAAAGAATCGGGAATTTTTCGGTTTATATTTCTACGTCGGTCCCGGGGTGCTTATCCCCAGGCCTGAAACCGAGCTGCTGGTCGAGGAAGTCGCAGGTTTAGTAAAGCTTAAGTTCCCGTCCGGCGATCCCATTATCGCCGACGTAGGCACCGGCAGCGGGGCCATCGCGGTGTCGCTGGCGCGTCTGTTGCCTAAGGCCAGGGTATATGCAACCGATATATCGGCGCAGGCGCTGGATACAGCAGCACTCAATTGTATCAGGCATGGCGTCCGGGTCGACTTATTGCAGGGTGATCTTCTCGTGCCTCTGCCGCAGCCTGTCGATATGATTGTGGCTAACCTGCCGTATGTGGCTGACGGTGATATGGCCCAACTGAGCGATGAGATCAGGGAGTACGAACCCGCCGTTGCGCTGGCCGGCGGGAAGGATGGGCTGGATATCGTTCGCAGGTTGATCGTCGATGCGCCGGATAAGCTTCGAAATGGCGGAGTGGTTCTCCTTGAGATCGCTCCATCTCAAGCTGAGGTTCTGGAATCGTGGGCTACAGGGCTCGATTCATGGTCCAGTGTGGATGTGATTAGGGATTACGGTGGAGTCGCCAGGGTTTTGAGATTAGTATTGACAAAGCGTCAATGATAAGTATAAGCTGAGCTATTATTTTTAATTAGGAAGTGCGATATGACGAAAAAATTGGACGCGGCAAAAGAGCAGGTTCTCCGTAAGGCTAAGGAGAACAAGGTAAAGTTCATACGGCTCTGGTTCACCGATATCCTGGGTTTCTTGAAGAGTGTGGCCATAACGGTCGAAGAACTGGAGCGGGCTCTGGAGGATGGAATGGGTTTTGACGGCTCATCTATCGAGGGGTTTGCCCGTATCGACGAAAGCGATATGGTAGCCATGCCGGACCCTTCTACGTTCTGCATGATCCCGTGGCGGCCGAAGGAGTTTGCTGTAGCCAGGATGTTTTGCGATATCCAGAAGCCGGGGGGCGAAGCGTTTGTGGGCGATCCTAGGTTTGTGCTGAAGAGAAACCTTAAGAGGGCAACGGACCTCGGTTATATATACTACGTTGGGCCGGAGCTGGAGTATTTTTATTTTAAGAAATCGGATTGCACTGAGCTGTTAGATCAGGAAGGTTATTTCGACACGGATCCATCGGATGCCAGCTCTGATATGCGGCGTGATACCATAATGGCGCTTCAGGCCATGGGTATTCAGGTAGAGTACTCGCATCACGAAGTCGCTCCGTCTCAGTATGAGATCGATCTCAGGTATGATGAAGCGCTGAAGATGGCGGACAATGTCATGACCTATCGCCTTGTGGTCAAACAGATAGCGCAGCAGTTCGGCTATTACGCCACTTTCATGCCAAAGCCCATAGCCACTGTTAACGGCAGCGGCATGCATGTGCACCAGTCGTTGTTTAAGGGCAAGCGCAATGCCTTCTTTGACCCGAAGGATCAGTACCACCTGTCGACGGTAGCGAAACATTTTATGGCTGGCTTGTTGAAGCATTCCGTCGAAATTACGCTGGTGACCAGCCAGTGGGTTAATTCCTACAAAAGGCTTGTTCCGGGGTATGAGGCGCCGGTATATGTATCATGGGCGCGGCGGAACCGCTCCGATCTGGTTCGTATACCGGAGTATAAGCCCGGGAAGGAATATGCGACCAGGCTGGAATACCGCTCCCCCGATCCCGCTTGCAATCCGTATCTTACATTCAGCGTAATGCTGGCTGCGGGGCTTGAGGGCATCGAGAAGAAATATAAGTTGCCGGCTCCCATAGAGCAAAACGTCTTTGAGATGGGAGAAGAGGAAAGGAAACGAAGAGGTATTGGCACTCTGCCTGGCAGTTTATCCGAGGCTATTTATCATGCGGAGAGAAGCGAACTGTTAAGGAAGACGCTAGGAGACCACGTGTTTGATACTTTCATTCGAAACAAGAAAATCGAGTGGAACCTGTATCGTACTCAGGTAACCGATTACGAAATTAAACGATATTTGCCCATACTCTAATTAGCTTTGGCATATTAGGTGTTGACAGGTAAAATTTTGTGTGATACCATATGTGTCCAGTGATACATCTAATGGGGGCCAATTGAATACGTGAGCTAGTTTAGGCCTGATGTAGTCTATTAGAGACGGCTCACATCAAGCCGTCTCTTTTTGTGAAACGTACCTTAAAAACTGAATATAGTCGCGAATAGAATTGAGGTATACCCACCTGTTAGTGTAGGTCAAGTTATTAAGGGCGCATGGTGAATGCCTTGGCGTCAAGGGCCGATGAAGGGCGCGGAATGACTGCGATAAGCCTCGGTTGGCTGTCTATCAAGCTTAGCCGTGGATTCCCGAATGGGGCAACCCATCCTTCCGAAAGAAGGATACTCCCAGCTGAACACATAGGCTGGGAAGAGGTAACCAGGGGAACTGAAACATCTAAGTACCCTGAGGAAAGGAAATTATTCCCTTAGTAGTGGCGAACGAAAGGGGAAAAGCCTAAACCATAGCTACTTAACGGCCTCGGAGCCTATGTAGTTGCGGTGTCGTAAGACATGGATGCCCTGACCGAGTAGGGGCAAGAAGTTACAAACCGAACTCTAGCTGAAGGTGTCTGGAAAGTCCCATCGTAGAGGGTGATAATCCCGTAAGTGAAAGGGGGAGGCTTCTTCCATGTTCTTGAGTACCACGGGACACGGGGAATCCTGTGGGAATCTGGGGTGACCACATCCCAAGGCTAAATACCCTTGACGACCGATAGTGTACTAGTACCGCGAGGGAAAGGTGAAAAGAACCCCGGGAGGGGAGTGAAATAGAACCTGAAACCGTGTGCCTACAAACCGTCAGAGTTCTTCCTCGGAAGAATGATGGCGTGCCTATTGAAGAATGATCCGGCGAGTTAATCGGTGTAGCAAGGTTAAGTCGTTTGAACGATGGAGCCGCAGCGAAAGCGAGTCTTAATAGGGCGATTTAGTTGCATCGATTAGACCCGAAACCAGGTGAGCTATCCATGGTCAGAGTGAAGCTCAGGTAAATCTTGAGTGGAGGCTCGAACCCACCAATGTTGCAAAATTGGGGGATGAATTGTGGATAGAGGTGAAATGCCAAACGAACCTGGAGATAGCTGGTTCTCCCCGAAATGTATTCAGGTACAGCCTCAGAGATAAGCAGTGGAGGTAGGGCTCTGGATGTGCTAGGGGGCGAAAAGCTTACCGAACTCAACCAAACTTCGAATGCCATTGCTCGAGACTCTGGGAGTGAGACTACGGGGGATAAGCTCCGTGGTCGAAAGGGAAACAGCCCAGACCATCAGCTAAGGTCCCTAAGTACAGGCTAAGTGGGCAAGGAGGTGGCGTTGCACAGACAGCCAGGATGTTGGCTCAGAAGCAGCCATCATTTAAAGAGTGCGTAATAGCTCACTGGTCGAGTGGTGTCGCGCCGACAATCCACCGGGGCTAAAGCCTGTCACCGAAGCTATGGATCCTTCCCGTAAGGGAGGGGTGGTAGGGGAGCGTTCCGTTTAGCAGCGAAGGCAAGTCGCGAGGCTTGCTGGAGCACTCGGAAGAGAGAATGTCGGAATAAGTAGCGCAAGGCGTGTGAGAACCACGCCCACCGAAAACCTAAGGTTTCCTACGGAAGGTCAGTCCGCGTAGGGTTAGTCGGGCCTAAGCCGAGGCCGAGAGGCGTAGGCGATGGACAGCTGGTTATTATTCCAGCACTGCTCATTGCTTATGGCATGATGGGGACACAGCAAGGTAAATGGAGCGTGCCTATTGGACATGGTGCGTCCCCGATTTTAGCCCTTCTTCGGAAGGGTGAAGAGAGGGGGAAGTTGCGGGGCAACCCAAGGCGATTCCGTTGACCCTATACTGTCAAGAAAAGCCACATGCTTGTAATGAGCATCCGTACCGCAATCCGACACTGGTAGGTGGGGTGAGAATCCTAAGGTGAACGAGAGAACCCTCGTTAAGGAACTCGGCAAAATAACCCCGTAACTTTGGGAGAAGGGGTCCCCGGTTCGTCCGGGGCGCAGTGAATGGGCCCAAGCGACTGTTTAGCAAAAACACAGGTCTCTGCTAACTCGTAAGAGGAAGTATAGGGGCTGATACCTGCCCAGTGCTGGAAGGTTAAGGGGAGAGGTTAGCGATGGCTTGCCATCTCGAAGCTTTGAACTGAAGCCCCAGTGAACGGCGGCCGTAACTATAACGGTCCTAAGGTAGCGAAATCCCTTGTCAGGTAAGTTCTGACCCGCACGAATGGTGTAACGACTTGGGCGCTGTCTCAACGAGGGACTCGGCGAAATTGCAGTACCCGTGAAGATGCGGGTTACCCGCGACTGGACAAAAAGACCCCGTGGAGCTTTACTACAACTTGGCATTGGGTCGAGATTTCGGATGTGTAGGATAGGTGGGAGGCTTTGAAGCCGGGGCGTTAGCTTCGGTGGAGCCAACGGTGAAATACCACCCTTCTGTGGTTTTGGTTCTAACCTCTGAGCAAGCAGGGGGAAAGTGCCTGGCGGGTAGTTTGACTGGGGCGGTCGCCTCCTAAAGAATAACGGAGGCGTCCAAAGGTCCCCTCAGGGTGGATGGAAACCACTCGTAGAGCACATTGGTATAAGGGGGCTTGACTGTGAGACCAACAAGTCGAGCAGGGACGAAAGTCGGGCAAAGTGATCCCACGGTCCCGTGTGGAAGGGCCGTGGCTTATCGGACAAAAGCTACCCCGGGGATAACAGGCTTATCTTGCCCAAGAGTTCACATCGACGGCAAGGTTTGGCACCTCGATGTCGGCTCGTCGCATCCTGGGGCTGGAGCAGGCCCCAAGGGTTGGGCTGTTCGCCCATTAAAGCGGCACGCGAGCTGGGTTCAGAACGTCGTGAGACAGTTCGGTCTCTATCCGTCGTGGGCGCAGCAGATTTGAGGGGGGCTCTCCTTAGTACGAGAGGACCAGGAGGGACAGACCTCTGGTGTGCCAGTTGTCGCGCCAGCGGCATTGCTGGGTAGCCATGTCTGGTTGTGATAAGCGCTGAAAGCATCTAAGTGCGAAGCATGCCCCGAGATTAGATCTGCCATCCTTCCTCGGAAGGAGTAAGGCCGCAGCAAGACTAGCTGTTTGATAGGCCGCGTGTGTAAGACGTGTGAACGTTTTAGCTTAGCGGTACTAACGGCCGAGGGCTTGACCTACACTAAGAGTTGAGTATACTGAGATTCATCGCGACTATGTTCAGGAGTACCGCGGGATAGAGCAGTGGTAGCTCGTCGGGCTCATAACCCGGAGGTCGTTGGTTCGAATCCAACTCCCGCTACCAAGAAATCAAGCTGAAAAGCCCTAAATCTCGTCTGGAGAATTAGGGCTTTTTGTTTGTGCAGAGATTTCTTAACCACGTCTCCTAACGCGTAATATTCTTGTAACAATTGTTGTGTAAAATACAAGTTTTGAGGAGTATAGAGGGGAGAAGGGGACTGACCGAAAGCTGATCATGGCTGATATCAAATTCACCAAGATGCAAGCCACCGGCAACGACTTCGTGGTCATAGAGACAAAGCGAAACCGCGGCTGGTCGGCGCTGGCCGGAGCCATGTGCGAGCGCCGCTTCGGCGTGGGTGCAGACGGCATCATACTGGTTATACCATCCGGGAAGGCCGATATCCGCATGCGAATGTTCAACCCTGACGGCTCTGAGGCTGAGGCCTGCGGCAACGGCATGAGGTGCCTTGCCAGATACGCCATCGACAGAGGATTAGTTAGCAACGGAGAGATCACAATAGAAACACTCGGCGGTCTGAGAAAGGCACGCCCGACAGGTGAACTTATGCAGGTTGATATGGGAGAGCCGATATTCAAAGCCGATTTGATCCCGGTCAAAGGAACTCGTGACAAAGTGATAGACTATCCACTCAATGTCGATGGCAGGCAGCTATTGCTGACCTGCCTCTCTATGAGCAACCCCCATGCCGTCTTGTTTATCGATGAGCCAGTAGAAAATTTCCCTCTTGAGATAGTCGGGCCCAAAGTCGAACACAATTCATTTTTCCCCAAGCGCGTGAACTTCGAAATAGCGAATGTGATGGGTAAAGACAGAATAAGCGCCCGCGTCTGGGAGCGCGGCGCAGGCGAAACGCTTTCCTGCGGCACCGGCGCCTGCGCCATAGCGGTGGCGGCCCGGATGCATAAATTCTGTGGTCAAAAGATAGACGTCATGTTGCCGGGAGGGACTCTAACAATCGATTGGGACGGCAAAGGCAAGGTAAAACTCACCGGCCTAGCAGAAGAAGTTTTTAAAGGGGAATGGCCGGGTTAAGAAAGTTAAACGATGAGAACATCGAAAAGAATCGAACAACTGCCTCCGTATCTCTTCGTTGGCATATCCAAGAAAATAGCCGAGAAACGGGCGCAGGGCATAGACGTGATCAGCCTGGGCATCGGGGACCCTGACCTGCCCACGCCGCCGCATATAATCGACCGCCTGTGCCAGGCGGCTCGAGAGCCTCAGAGCCATCGCTATCCTGAATCCGAGGGGCTGCCCGAGTTCCGACGGGCGGTGGCGGCATGGTACAAAAAGCGTTTTGATGTAAATCTCGACTCGAACAAGGAAGTCGTCTCTCTGATTGGAGCCAAAGACGGGGTGGCGCACATATCGCTGTGCCTCATCGATCCGGGCGATATAGCCCTGGTCCCGGACCCGGGCTATCCCGTTTACGCCAGAGGAACGATGTTCTGCGGCGGTGAGTCATATTATATGCCCCTGCGGGAAGAGAGCTGTTTTTTGCCCGATCTGGACGGCATCCCGGCGAAAATCGCTAAGAAGGCCAAGGTGCTGTGGATAAATTATCCGAATAACCCGACGGGAGCGGTCGCAGAACTCGACTTTTTCGAAAAAGTAGCGGCTTTCGCTAAAAAATACGATATCGCTGTATGCCACGACGCTCCCTACACGGAGGTAGCGTTCGACGGATACAGGCCCGTCAGCTTCCTCCAGGCCAGGGGTGCCATGGATGTCGGCATAGAGTTCCATTCCTTATCCAAGACCTACAACATGACCGGCTGGAGGATCGGCATGGCCGTTGGAAATGCCAAGATAATTGATGCCTTGAAAAGGATAAAATCGAATATAGATTCGGGGATACCGCAGGCTATACAGCACGCCGCCATCGAGGCCTTGAACGGCTCGCAGCAATGCGTCGCCGATAACAAGGCGATCTACCAGCGCCGCCGCGATAAAGTGATCGAAACGCTGTCGAAGATAGGGATCAAGGCGACTAAACCGCGCGCCGGCCTGTATATCTGGGCCAGGGTCCCGGACGGATACAGTTCCATGGAATTTGCCGCCAGATGGCTGGACGATATCGCTGTAGTCGTGGTCCCGGGTATCGGATATGGTCGGAACGGCGAGGGATACATCCGCATATCGCTCACGGTGCCCGACGCGCGCCTGGACGAGGCGCTGTCGCGCATCGCATCATGGCATCAATAATACTAGTCAACCCCCTCTATCCCCCAATCTTGGGGGATTTTTAAAGCTGGGGGACACCCCCAGTTCCCCCGGCAGGAAGAATCCTGCACCTCTTTTTACAATCTTTAATCTTCACAGGGGAGTCCAGAGAGATCGCTCTCTGGCGGGGTTTTAGGGGTGTCCCCTAAATCTCTTTGTGTCCCTCAATGACTCTGAACAGCCCCCAATCTGTAACACAACCGTAACATACCCGTAATTCGTGCGAAACAATCGCTATGTATCATGGCTTTGTAAACATATGATAACAACCTTTTGAAAGAGGTTATGAAAAATGATAAACGCGGGGGACACGGCATGGATTCTAATATCGACAGCCTTGGTCATGCTGATGACGCCGGGCCTGGCCCTGTTCTACGGCGGCATGGTGAGACGCAAGAATGTGCTATCCACAAAAATGATGAGCTTCGCCCTCCTTGGCGTAGTCGGCATTTTGTGGGTGGTCTACGGCTACAGCCTCAGCTTCGGGCCGGATGCAGGCGGTGTAATAGGCAATCTTAGCTGGATCGGCCTTCGAAATGTGGGCCAAGCACCATCTGTTACGTACGCTACAACCGTACCTCACCTTGCGTTCATGGCATTCCAATGTATGTTCGCCATTATCACCGTAGGGTTGTGGACCGGAAGCATAGTTGAACGAATAAAGTTCAGTTCATTCCTGGTGCTGGCAGTTCTGTGGTTCACAATAGTTTATTGCCCCGTAGCACATTGGGTCTGGGGCAGCGGTGGCTGGCTGGCTAAACTGGGGATTTTAGACTTCGCCGGTGGCACAGTAGTCCACATAAATGCTGGTATGTCAGCATTAGCACTGGCACTGGTTCTCGGTGCCCGGAAGGGCTACAAAGATGGCGAGCCGATGGAGCCGCATAACATACCGATGGTGATCCTGGGCGCAGGCCTCCTCTGGTTCGGCTGGTTCGGCTTCAACGCAGGCAGCGCCCTTACCTCCGGAGGACTGGCATCGAGCGCCTTCGTAGCTACCAATGTAGCAGGAGCGGCCGGCGCAGTCACATGGATGATGCTGGGCTGGATACACCGCCGCCCCTCTGCGCTCGGCGCAGCTACCGGTGCTGTAGCCGGCCTCGCAGCTGTCACCCCCGCCGCCGGATACATTGACCCGATGTACGGCCTGCCGATAGGCATTGTTTCATCGGTTATAGGCTACTATTGCATACTCCTCAGGACGAAGAGGATGAAGGTGGACGAGTCCCTGGACGTCTGGGCCGTGCACGGCATGGGAGGCATCTGGGGAACGCTGGCGGTCGGCATCTTCGCCAGTCTGTCTATCAACGCCAATGGGGCCGATGGCCTGGTCGCAGGGAACGGCGCCCTGATCCTTAAACAAATGGCAGGGGTAGCTTCAGTCGGGGTATACGCCTTCGGTATTACTTACGTACTTAGCAAGCTGGTCGATGTGACGATCGGGCTGAGGGTCAAAGATCATGAGGAAACAGTCGGGCTCGATATATCGCAACACGGCGAGAGGGCTTATGGAGGCATATCGCTATGAAAAAGATAGAGGCGGTGTTCCGGCCGGAGAAGCTGGAGCCGGTGCGGAAGGCGCTGGCGGAGCAGGGGATATTCGGCATGACCGTCTCCGAGGTCAGCGGCCGCGGCAGGCAGAAGGGCATAACGCTGCAATGGCGCGCCGGGGAATACTGCGTGGAGCTGCTGCCCAAGGTGAAGATCGAGCTGGTCGTGCTGGATGAGGATGTGGGCATGGCGGTGAACACTATCATAAGCAAGGCCAGGACGGGGGAGAGGGGCGACGGCAAGATATTCGTGATACCAGTGGAGAACGCGATACGCATCAGGACCGGGGATTCCGGCGTGAATGCAATATAGATAAAAATAAAAAAGAGGAGGTTTGAAATGGCTGCGAAAAGCAAAAAAGAAAGCAAAGAGTATGTTCTGAAAATGGCAAAGGAGCACGACGTTAAATTCATCAGGCTCTGGTTTACCGACATCCTGGGCATGCTCAAAGGCTTTGCCATCACTGTGGGAGAGCTGGAGAAAGCGCTGGAGCAGGGGATGGGATTTGACGGCTCGTCTATCGAGGGGTTCGCCCGCATAGATGAAAGCGACATGGTGGCCATGCCGGACCCCGATACCTTTCAGCTGCTTCCGTGGCGGCCCACCGAGCACAACGCCGTGGCGCGCATGTTCTGCGATGTCCTGAAGCCGAGCGGCGAACCTTTCGAGGGCGATCCGGCCCTTGTATTGAAGAGAAATCTTAAGCTGGCGGCGGATATGGGCTACACCTATTACGTCGGCCCGGAACTGGAGTATTTCTACTTCCGCGATTCGAAAGGCACGGAGCCCCTGGACCAGGGAGGATATTTCGACATGATCCCCCTCGACGCGGCCACCGATCTCAGGCGGGAAACCGTGTTGACGCTCGAGAAAATGGGGATCGAGGTCGAGTATTCTCATCATGAGGTCGCCGATAGCCAGCACGAAATAGACATACGCTATACCGATGCCATGACCATGGCCCACAATGTGATGACATACCGGCTCATAGTTAAACAGATAGCACTGAATCAAGGCGTATACGCCACCTTCATGCCCAAGCCTGTGTTCGGTATAAACGGCAGCGGTATGCATGTGCACCAATCGCTCTTTAAAGACGGGAGGAATGCATTCTTCGATGCCAAAGACCCGATGTATCTTTCCAAGACGGCTAAATACTTCATCGCCGGATTGCTGAAACACGCCCCCGAGATCACAGCCATCACCAGCCAATGGGTCAACTCCTATAAACGCCTGGTGCCCGGTTATGAAGCGCCGGTCTATATCTCGTGGGCCAGGCGCAACCGCTCCGACTTGATCAGGGTACCTGAGTATCAACCGGGGAAGGAAAATGCCACCAGGATAGAGTATCGGTCACCAGATCCCGCCTGCAATCCGTACCTGACATTCAGCGTGATGCTGGCCGCCGGACTTGAGGGCATTAAAAATCAATATGAAATACCTGCTCCTGTAGAAGAAAACGTATATGAGATGAGCGAAGCGGAGAGGGCCAGGAGGGGCATCCGTACCCTGCCGGGGAACCTGTGGGAGGCGGTAGAGCTGGCCAGAAACAGTAAGATTGTGCGCGAAGCCCTGGGCGAGCACGTATTCAACGCCTTCCTGGCCAATAAGAAGATAGAGTGGGATCGCTATCGCATACAGATAACAGACTACGAAATCAAGAAATACCTGCCGATACTGTGAAATGCATTTGAATAGCTGAAGATCGGCTCCGTGCTCCCGTCTCGCATAGGACACGGAGCCGTCCAACGCTGAGGCCGGGCTCTGTAAACTGCACAACAACCTGCATGTAACGCCAATATTCCCCACTTTACACAATCAGACGGAGGCATTTTGTCTTCCAACTGGTTTTGTGAATTAGCCCCATCATCATTAGCACTTAAAAGCGAGTTTAAATTAAAATTAAATAAGGAATTATACCCCCTTGACAAATTACAGACACAATGATATTGTTGTGTCATGATACCAGATCTAATAGATATCGGTGCTCCTTGGAAGGTTCTGCCTCCTGGCGTACACGACGCGACTTTGGCTGATGTCAAACTTCACTTTGCAACGAACGAAAAGCGTAGAAATCTATATGATGGCCTATTACGAGGATGTAAGACGTTGAAGTCTGCCGGCTGTACTGTTATCTATTTGGATGGAAGCTATGTGACAGATAAACCTGTTCCTGGAGACTTTGACATATGTTGGGATCCGGTTGGTGTTGATCCATTTAAGCTCGATCCTGTTCTATTAGATTTTGATAATCTGAGGAGGAATCAGAAATTGAAGTATAGAGGTGAGTTTTTTCCGTCAAGTGCAAAGGCTGATGGAACACACATATTTGTTGACTTTTTTAGAACAGATCGAGATACAGGGAAAGAGAAAGGAGTAATACGAATCCGACTCCAATGATTGGAAAGGAGGTAGTAGAAATGATTACTAACGAACGACAGTATCTAATAACAAAGGGACAGCTCAAGAAGATGCGAAAAGATTTAAGAGATTTCAATTTGGAGGAGGTTACAAAACGTATAGGCTCGAAAATACTTGCAGTAGCAGAAATGAATGCTCTCAAGAGTGAGGAGATTTCTCTAGCGAACCAACTAAAGGAATATGAACTTCTGCGCGCAGGAGAAATCACAACTCTCAAGGCTTCGAATTTGGGCGAGCTACCAAAGATTCTCATCCGCGCGAGAATCGCTCGAGGGTTGTCGCAACGCGATTTGGCTGGACTCGTTGGACTCAAGGAGCAACAGATTCAACGATATGAAGCGGATGAGTATGCGTCTGCGAGTTTGCGGCGCCTCGGTGAGATTGCAGAAGCGTTGAAGCTTAACATTACTGAGATAGCAGAATTTAAGACCGGATCTTCGACGGTGGAGGCCGCGAGTGAAGGTGGCCTTGACTGGCGCAAATTCCCTGTGAAAGAGATGTATAGACGTCAATGGTTTGAAGGATTTACAGGTTCAGTGTCTGAAGCCATTGATGGAGCAGAGACTTTGGTGGCTGATTACGTAGAGCATGTAATTAATAAGCCAGCTCTGGCATTCTATCGGAAACAAGTCAGGTTTGGGTCTTCCGTAGATGAGTATGCTCTTTTGGCTTGGGAATGTAGGATTCTATCTTTGGCATCCAAAATGGAACTCGAACATAGGTATGAAGACGGATCAATCAATGGACAATGGATTGCAGCCCTTGCTCAGGAAAGCGGTAAGGACAATGGTCCAATACGTGCCAAGGAAAAATTGGCAGAAGTTGGTATTGCGTTAGTAGTTGAGCCTTATCTACCAAATACACACTTGGATGGTGCGGCGCTGCTTCAATCTAAGGGACCAGTAATAGGTCTAACGTTGAGATATGATCGTTTAGACAACTTCTGGTTCGTATTGTTTCATGAGTTATTTCATATAATAAAACATCTTCGTAAGAGTAAATTGGAGGGTATTTTTGACGACTTGGATATTGTCAGTACAGATAGGCTAGAAGAAGAAGCTAATGCTCTGGCTGCAGAGGCACTTATTCCGAAGGAAAAATGGGATTGTGCATTGGCGCGATATGTTCGTTCACCCGCTTCAGTAATGGAAATCGCTACTGAGCTTGATATCAGCCCTGCTATCGTAGCAGGTCGGATAAGACACGAGGCTAAAAATTACATAATTCTGAATGATCTTGTTGGGCAAGGCAAGGTTAGGAAACATTTCCCTGAGGCTGGTTTTGGCAGGTGAGGAAGGAGGAGTAACATGAGTTTTCTTTTACAGCAATATGTACCTTGTCTAAGGTGGAAACAGGGGGAATATCAAGCTTTGTTTCGTCTGTCATCAAGAACAAAGGAATCTATAGTACCTTTAATCGAGGTTCCTGAGATTGGGTTTGATTTTGACAGCGGTACGAATTCCAAATCAATTGATGATCACTTGTCTAAGTTTGCCAAACGAGTGAAGGACAAATGGGGAGGTCCTTGTTTAGTGGATATGCATCTTATCAAGTCTTCGGAGCGTATGAATGATGGACAGCATCCGTTTGCTTTTGTTTTTCATGATCTTAGGTCGAGAGGTATATTGGCGATACCAGTGACCAATCTGAAACAAGACTTGGACTGCCAGCATGAAATTAAGTCAATTGTCGACACTGATATGCGTGGGCTTTGTATTAGAATTACTATCGAGGAGGCAGTAAAGCCTAATTTAATAGCATTATTAGGAGCACTTATTCAACGATATGAAGTCGGGGTTGATGAATGCGATTTCATACTTGATATGGAGGCACCAAACTTTGAGCCTATTGAGAGCTTCGGAAAGTTAGTAGCGACAATCATTGGAAAGCTACCATATATTAATCAGTGGCGTTCATTCGCGCTGATTGGCACGTCGTTTCCCCAGTCAATGGGAGTAGTGCAACGTGGGGAATCGATTATTCCGCGAAACGAGTGGATATTTTATAAGTCACTTATCAGGCAATTAGGTGCTTCGGGTTTGCGGATTCCGACTTTTGGCGATTATGGGATTAATTACCCAGATATCCCATTACTTGACTGGCGAATGGTAAAACCTTCAGCTACTATTAGATATACGATTGACGATGGCTGGCTAATACTAAAAGGCCCCAATGTTCGTGATTATGGGTATGATCAATACTGCGGGCTATGTCAGACACTTGTGAGGTCTAGACATTATAGCGGATCAGCATTTTCAAGTGGAGACGAATATATCTATGACTGTGCGCAGGGGCGAGCATCAACTGGGCGTCTCACGACATGGAGATGGGTAGGAACAAATCATCACTTGGAAAAAGTCACGCGGGATCTCGCCAATTTGTTCGTCTCATCAAGTACTGTTTAACAGTCTTTCGCAGTTCAGATGGATCCAATTCGCTGACGATGTAAGTATACAGATTTGAGCGTTTTTCCTGTAGCTGTTTCCCGTGTATCCCTAACTTGGCTAGAATCTCTTGAGCCTCATTTTTCCATAGTAGTTGAGTGATAGCATAGTAATTAATAAGTGTATTCTGTTTTGGCTTTCTAATGTTAACAAAATGAACTGCGCCGCGAGGCCCTTCACTGGCTGAGATTATACCCCACCATTCGGGAAGTATAGATATCGTCTCGCTGAGATGGCGAGCAGTTACAATGGCGGAAATGCGATCGAATACAGCGTTATAGCTGTCTATCTGATCATCTAATCTACGCAAAGAATCTACGTCGCTCTTTATTTCGTATCCAATGAGGTGACCGTTAATAACCGCGATATCTGCTCTACATTTGCCGTGCTGCAATCCTAATTCATCTACAACAAGAGTTGAAGGATTACAATGGTGCTTCTGCAAGCACTTCTTATGAAAGTTAGTTCTGATTTGTAAGTCATTCATTTGTTTCAATTATAGGCGCTAGTTATTTGTTGAATTATATATTTTGTGCGTTAAAAGTCAAGTATGTTCAAACACAGGGGTTCAACTCCTGCCCCTTGCACATTCGATGCAATAATACTCGTCAGGCCCCGCCTACTTGCATAAGGCGGCCCGGAGAAATGTAGAACTCTAGATGGTTTTTGCCCAGCTGACAGCATTATTAAAAATATGCATACCATCGCCAGTCTTATCAGATCGTTCTCTTGTCCATCTGGGGTGTTGAGTCCAACGGATGAACCGTTCGGGATGGGGCATGAGGGCAAAGATGCGGCCTGTTGCGTCTGAGATGCCGGCGATGTTGGCCGTGGAACCGTTGGGGTTGAATGGATAACCGGCTGTTGTATCGCCCCGGCTGTCGCAATAGCTGAGGGCGGGTTCTACTTTTTCAGGGTCTGTTATCACCTTGCCCTCGCCGTGCGCCACGGGCAGGTACATCATATCTATGTCTTTGGTAAAGATACACGGGCTTGACTTGTTTACCTTGAGATACACCCAGCGGCATTCGAATTTCCCTGAATCGTTGTTTGTAAGCGTAAGGGGTGTTGCGGTGCCGGGAAGGATGCCGGATTTGACCAGCACCTGCATCCCGTTGCAGATGCCCAGTATCAGCCTCCCGTCCGCCACGAACTGCCGCATATTATCTGTGAGACCTGTACGGAGCTCGTTAGCGAGTATCTTGCCGCTGGAGATATCGTCGCCGTAGGTGAAACCTCCGGGGATCACCATGATATGGTAATCTGAGAGAAGCTTCTCATGTCGCAGGAGCTCGTTTATATGTGCCAGATCGACTGAGGAGCCCGCCTGTTCAAAGGCGAACTTCGTCTCTAAATCGCAATTGGTGCCCGGCGCGCGCAGTATTAATGTTTTAACTGTTGACATCATCTTCTACCATCGAAGGGGCTTTTGCCATGCCTCTTTAAGTTCGTCGATTGATACAGAAAGTACAGACTTACCGTCTCGTCCATTAACTTCGAAAATATCATCCTTTGTTACTTTGCCGATTGCTGCAGAATCTGTATCTTTAATGATGCTTTCAAACTCCTCTTTTTTCTTGGAAGCTATTTCCACAAGGAATCGGGAATTCGATTCTGAGAAGAGTATAAAGTCATCACGCTCGATAGCTTCTCCCAGCGGCACCTTGTTGAGATTCAGTTTCATGCCCATACCGCCGGCGAACGCCATCTCGGCGGCTGCCGCCCCGATGCCGCCCTCGCTGCAGTCATGACATGCTCTGACCAATCCTTTCGATATAGCTGTGCTTAGAGCATTCATAAGCTTTACCCCGCGCTCGGCGTCGACTTTGGGCACAACGTTGCCAGTGAAGCCGTGTATGCCGAAATAGTGAGAACCGCCAAGCTCTTTGAATGTAGCGCCGACGATATATATCAAGTCGCCCGCCTGTTTGCAGTCCATTGAGACCGTGCGATTGACGTCATCCATTACGGCCAGCGCGGAAACCAGGAGCGTCGGCGGTATGCAGATGCTCCCGCCCTCAGTCTCGTATTCGTTATACAGGCTGTCCTTGCCGGATATAAACGGTATCTGGTAGCCGAGTGAAAGGTCATGGCAGGCTTGTGCCGCCCGCACCAGTCCCGCCATCCTGTCCGGCTTTTCCGGATTGCCCCAGCAGAAATTATCGAGGAGAGCTACCCTGTCGAGGTTGCCGCCGACAACTATAACCTGTCTTAACGCCTCATCGATGGCCGATGCCGCCATCCAGTACGGATCGATATCGCCGTACTTTGGATTGATGCCGTTCGATATAATGATACCCTTATCGGAATGAAGAACAGGCCTGATTATGGCTGCATCGCCTGGGCCATCGTTCTCCACCCCGACGAGCGGTTTGAGCACGCTGCCGCCCTGCACCTCGTGATCGTACTGGCGTATGATCCATTCCTTGCTGCACACGTTCCACGAGCCCAGTATCTTGAGCAGGTCATTTGTAAGATCATTGGGCTGAGGAAAATCAGGCTCGTCGTACTGCGTCGGGACCCAGTACGCCTGACGTTCGAGCTGCGGCAGACCGTGGTACAGGAATTCCATATCAAGGTCGCAGACCTTCTTTCCATCGTAAAAAAGCTGCAGCCTCCTGCTATCGGTGAACTCTCCGATTATCGAAGCGGTCACGTCCTCCCTGGCGAACATATCGAGCAGTTCAGCTGCTTTGTCCGGTGGCACAGCCATCACCATGCGCTCCTGGGACTCCGATATCCATATCTCGGCGTACGATAGGCCAGCGTATTTCAGCGGCACCTTCTCCAGGTCGATGCGTACGCCCGTTTCTTCGCCCATCTCGCCCACGGCAGAGGAGAGGCCGCCGCCCCCGCAGTCGGTGATGCGGTTGTATAAACCCCTGTCGCGCGCTTTGAGCAGTACGTCCAGGAGTTTTTTCTCCACGATGGGGTTGCCTATCTGGACCGAGCTTGACGATACCGTCTCCGACTCCGTCGTCAGCTCGCCCGAGGCGAATGTCACGCCGTGTATACCGTCGCGGCCGGTCAACCCCCCGGCGAGGACAACCAGATCGCCGACATTCTGTCTCCCCTGCCGGCCCATGTCTTTCGGCATGAGTCCCACGGTGCCGCAAAAGACCAGCGGGTTGGCGATATATCTATCGTCGAAGCATATAGCGCCGTTGAGCGTGGGTATGCCCATCCTGTTACCGTAGTCCGCCACGCCCGCTCGCACTCCTTTGAAGATGCGGCGCGGGTGCAGCACGCCCTGCGGTAAACGCTCGTATGGCAGGTCCGGCGGCCCGAAGCAGAAGACGTCGGTGTTGCATATCGGTTTGGCTCCAAGGCCGGTGCCCAGCACGTCGCGGATCACCCCGCCGATGCCGGTTGCCGCGCCCCCGTACGGCTCGACGGCTGACGGATGGTTGTGTGTCTCAACCTTGAAGCAGACAGCATTCTCATCATCGAATTCGATGACGCCGGCGTTGTCTTTAAATACGGAGAGGCACCAGGGCTTATTTAGCTCCCGGGTGGCCTTCATTATCGTGCTCTTTAAAAGGTTGTCGATGGTAACGCCGTCCAGGGTTATCTTCCCTTTGAATGTTTTATGGACGCAATGTTCGGACCATGTCTGGGCTATCGTTTCCAGCTCGACGTCGCTGGGATTGCGCCCCTGTCCCCTGAAGTAGTCCTGGATGCATTTCATCTCGTCGAGGCTGAGCCATAGACGATTCTTGCTCAGCGCCAGCAGGTCTTCATCGTTCAGGCTGATTACATCTATAACATCGAGCGTGAACTTGTATGCGGCTGAAGGTAACGAGGTCCTCTCTTTACCGGTGACGATGTGCTGTATCACCGGGTTCACCAGAAGTTTGTCGGCGATCGTCTTGAGTACGTCCTGTGTCAACTGTCCTCGCAGGAAGTATCGCCTGGCCGTTTTTACCGAACGTACCCCTTCTATGCCCAGGTCGCGTATGCCCTTTATTACACTGTCTTCTACGGGGTCTAAAACGCCCGGGTTGTACGCGACTTCGATAATCTGGCCGTTTTTCTGTGCGGATTTTGTCGATTCGCCGATGGAATACTCTTGAACAAGAGGGTCTGACAGCAGCTCTCTGCATATCTTATCGATGCGCTTACGCGTAAGATTCCCTGCGATAATATAGATATCCGAGACGCGAGCGGACTCCAGGCCGCTGATGCCGAGATCCTGTACGTCTTTCTGAAGCGCCGCCCCCCGCGGGTCGGGGAGGTTAGCCTTTACCGAGACCGCAACGGAATAAACTGAGCGTTCGTTCATATTAGACTTCTCTTTTGAATCTGTAGCCGACATAGTAATCGGCAACCCGCCTACTTGCATACAGCGACCTCAGCCTGCACCGACTCGCTCAACCCGTCATCGTCCTTGGCAGCGGCCCCTGTCTTTTTCGGCCTGATCTTTCTGTAGACGTCTCTGGGGGCTCTTTTTCTACCGTCGATCGTCAGGAGCCGGTCGATGGTGATACCGAAAAGTCTTTCATTCTCCTCGAGATAGGGCTGGATCAAATTCCAGTCGGCATCCGTGATCCTGGCGAACTCGCCGCCGTTGAGCTGCTCGTCGACCAGTTTCCGCTGCGGGTCGCGCACATAGATCGCGCCGCCGGAGGCCAGGGAAAAGATATTGGAGCCCGGATAAGGCGATTCATACTCCCGGATGGACCCGTCCTCCTCATCGAAGCCGATGCCGTTCAGGATGACGAACCCGCCCCCGTTCAGCGGATCGCCGGCCATGAAGGATTCGGCCAGGTAGTCCAGGGCCGTGCCGTTGATGACCACGCGCGGCTTGCCCACGGCATTAATCAAAGGGCGTCCCGCGGCATTGCCCATGATATAGGCCGCGCCTCCCTTGGCGCCGTACATGAATGTCTGCCCCACATCGCCGAAGACCACCAGCTTGCCCTCTTTCATGATCTGGCAGAGCTGATCCTGGGCGTTGCCGTGCGCGTAGATCTCCATACCGTCGATGCCCGACGCCAGATAGTCGCCGGATGAGCCGTAGACGTCGATGCGCACGCCCCCGGTGGCCGGGCCGCAGCCGCAGCCCGTGAACCGCTGGCCGCGGTAGTTGTACACCATGAAGCGCCGCCAGCCGAGCTTGCAGGCCTTGACTATCATCACCGCATCGCAGTTATCGCCCTCCGGCTCGAAACGCTCCGCATCGATGACCAGGGTCTGTTCCTTCCCCTGCGGCGCCCGCAGGCTGGCACGGGTGGCGAAATCGATCTGAACGAACTGCGACGCCGCCTTACCCGTGATCATGGGCGTGGCCGCCAGTATCCCATCCAAGGCGATCTTCAGCACATGCTGCGCGGAGCTCCTTTTTATCTTCCCGGTGTTATATCTCCGGTCGTTTAAAAGCGTAAGGGCATCGATCGCCGTTTGCTTAAACGCATCGTTCTTCAGGGCCTGGCCTGCGATGGTCTCGATCGCGAGCCTGAACCCGTCGGCATCAAGTCCCCCCATCGCGTCCCGGACGCAGGCGAATATCTTCTGCGCCGCGGAGGCCCCAGCCCCTTCCGCGAACAGGCCGCGGAGCTTTTCTTCCATGGCTTTACTCTCGACTGTTGTACCTTTCAACACCTTCGAGATATCGCAGATGACCTTATCCCTTGGCGTCTCGATCACATTCCCGAATTTGTCGGTGCAGATGAGCTGCTTGTTGCCCGAGCCGTCGCCGGAATCCTTCAGGCTGAAGATGAACGCGCCACCGTCGGTATGACTGCCGCCGCGGGCGTTCCAGTATTTGTCGGCAATGGGCCTGAAGCGCGGATCTTCCCGCTCCAGCGAGATGAGCGTGGCGTCGATGGCCTGTTTTTCCGAGCAGATCAGGCCGATCTGCACCTGGCCCTCCTGCAGGGCGAACACCTGCGGCCTGAGCATGGCCGTATCCGTGAGGCCGATCAGCTGGAACTGATCGTTCTGTACGTCATTGCGGGCGATAATGAAGAACCACGGCCCGTCGGGCGATGAATAGACGTGATGGGTCTGAATGGCCCTGTACAGCGCCTGCTTCTCCACCGGCAGCATGTCGAAGTCCATCTCCGTGGTCGGCGCTATGGCCTCGATCAGGTATTCCAGGGGATATTTGTAGACCCTGCTCCACAGATCGAGCAGGAGCGCCGCCTCCTCCGTATCGGTCAGGAACAGGGGGTGGTAGTTGCGCTGTTTGAGATATTCCAGAACGGACTGGTAGTTGGCAAAGTCGCCGTTGTGCACGAGCGCCTCGTTGAGCGCGCTGAAGGGATGACAGCCGCCGGGATGCCAGACCCGGCCACGGGTGGGATAGCGCTGGTGGGCCAGCCAGGCGTAGGCCTTGAAATCATCCAGTTTGTAATAGCGGACCACGTTCTCGGCATAGCCGACGATCTTCAGGATCATCATGTTCCGGCCATGGGACATGACAAAAGCCCTCTTTTCGCCGAGGGAGGCATAATACCGCTTGTTGATCTTGAAGCTATTCTGATAGACGAATTCGTCCTCGGCGTCGCGCCGGTCCAGGGAGGCCAAATGGTTCTCCGTGATGAATTTATCCAGGACGTCGTCCCTGACGCGGACGAAATAGCGCATGACATCCGGGGGCCTGACATCCAGCCCGATACCGCGATGGTCATCGAGCGTGGCCAGCTTCTCCGATCTGTCGATCCTGAAATAAGGCCTGATGAAGGTATCTTCCAGCTCATGCGCCACGCCGGCGTCCAGCAGGGCGATGTGGAGCATGTAGTCCTCGTCCAGGACCTTCCTGGAAACGCCCAGGGCCTCGGGGATAAATCCGACGGCGCCGATGCCGCCGCCCTTCCCGTTGCCCCGGTTATGCATCTGCACTGAAGGCGCGAAGATGTTCTTACCGGTCACGGGGATGGAGCAGATGAATCCGGTGACGCCGCAGCCGCCCTCCTCTTCGGGGTTGGGGGCCAGGTTCGACACTTCCCGGCACAGCTCAGTGCGTGAAGATAGTATTTTTTCAGCATTATCCATATCAGCGTACTCCGCTTCAATTACTGTAATCTATATGCTCCAGCAGGTCCGTCCGTCCCACGAGCTCCCTGACGCTCTTCATGCCGAACCTCTGGAGGATCTCGACCAGCTGGACATACCAGGCATGGTACATATTGGTCAGGCGCTGCGTGGCCCAGTCCTCGTCGAACAGGTCGGACAGCTCGGAGTCCGTTGAGGCGATGCCCCGGGCGCAGCCGCGTCCCGATTCACAGTTGCCGCAGCGGACGCACTCCAGCGAGACCAGCTCCGCCGTGCCGATAACCGCCCCGTCGGCGCCCAGGCAGATGGCCTTGGCCAGGTCATGGGCCGTCCGGATGCCGCCGGAGGCGATGAGCGTCATGGCGCCGCGGACGCCCTCCTCCTTCAGGAAGTTATGGACCTTGGTGATGGCATACTCGATGGGCATGGCGATGTTCTTCTTGGCGATATCGGGCGCGGCCCCGGTGCCGCCGTAGCCGCCGTCGATATGGATGATATGCGCGCCGGCATAGTACGAGCCCACGGCCACCATGTCCACGTCGCTGGGGGTTGAAACCTTAACGGATACCAGAGCGTTAGGGTTCATCTCCTTGACCCAGTCGATGTGCTTTTTATGATCTTCAATGGAATACACCGAGTGGAACGGGAACGGCGAGAACAGCGACGTGCCCATAACCGCCTCGCGCATTTTGGCAACGCTCTCCGTAACCTTTTCACCGAGAAGGTGTCCGCCCAGGCCGGGCTTGGCGCCCTGGGCGTATTTGAACTCGATTATCTTCACGCGCTGGACGGTCTCCTCGCGCACCCCGAACAGGCCGGTGGCGATCTGGGTGATGACGTGGTCGTCGTACGGCTGGAGCATCTCGGGGTAGCCGCCCTCGCCGGTGCAGGTAAAGGTATTCCATGCGGTCGCATTGCGCGCCTTGGAAACCATGGTGGGCAGGCTCACCGATCCGAAGGACATGCCGGCGCCGTAAACGGGGGTGGAAATGACGATATTGGCCCGCCCGTCGTTCCTGCGGTTCAGCGGAATTTCGGTTGAGATCTCGGACTTATCCACCCGGGGCGGATGGGCCATGAACTTGAATCGCAGCTTGTCGAAGCCGCCGCCGGAATTGCCCACGTTATATTCCAGGTCGGTGCGCTGCGGCGGATAGCCGGTCTCGGCCATGATCCAGGTCCCGGTGATCATGTCCGCGGTCCAGCGGAAGTCGCCCAGCGTGGCATACATGGGGTTGAGCGACAGGCTCAGGGCCTGGCGCGGGCATTTGTCGACGCAGCAGAAGTCCTTGCTCCGGCATTCGAAGCCGATGCATTTGTAGTCGACGGGCGGTTTTGCCCTGTTGTGCCCCTCGACCCTTTCATGCACGCCGTAAGGGCATGTCCCGACGCACGTCCCGCAGTTGATGCAGGCATCGGACCGGGTGACCTTGTATTTCGGCACCTGGTGCTTGAACCTGGAAGGCGTCTTTTCGATTTTTACGGTTGATGGTTTCATACGCTTGCCGCTTTCCGCTTTTTAAATATATTTCCAAAGGTGTCCCTGTCTATCTCTTCAAAGAATATAGCCCGGCCGCTTTCCCCCCGCAGGCGACGGGCCTCGCGGATGCCCATGGCGCCCATCATCTCCAGTATCTGCGAATGCCAGGCCCCCATGAGATTAACCATGCGCTGCGTTAAGATCGGGAGCGGGATCTTGCCGAGCCTTTCCGGGAAGATCAGCAGTTTCTCCGGCTCCTCATAGAGCTTGGCGCCCAGGGCGATCATGAGCGGTATGTCTATGGCCGTCAGGTCGGCGCCGCAGAGCATGGCCTTGGGCACGTGCTCCGCCATGCCGATGCCGCCCGAGGCGATAAGGGTAACCTCATCGCGGATGCGGTCCTCCACCAGCCTCAGGTGGACGGCACGGATAATGTCCTTGAGGAGACGCCCGTCCGCTCCCGCCGCACCGTTGAGCCCCCGTCCGCGGTAATCGGCCGCGATGTGGACGATCTCCGCGCCGCCCTGCGCCAGCCCGGTAACGATATCCTCCACGTCCTTCATGGCCGGGACGCGTATGATGACAAGGGCATTGCTGAGCTTCTTGATCTTGCCCATCAAGCCCGGCAGATCCTTCAGCACCGCATCGCTGTACTCGATGGCCACAAGGCGCGCCTTTTTGAGCGCGGCC
>Ga0315282_10000168_pt1 | contig 133610 bp, 131 predicted proteins | sample YL17G07_20_MG_FD_203693 | JGI IMG/M metagenome (GOLD analysis project Ga0315282, IMG submission 203693) | Sediment microbial communities from Yellowstone Lake, YNP, Wyoming, USA - YL17G07_20 | ecosystem: Environmental > Aquatic > Freshwater > Lake > Sediment | place: USA: Wyoming | collected... | reverse complement strand
GTCATTTAAACCCAAACAACCAACACTTTCCACCACCACACGACCACCCGATAACGACACAAAAAAAGGACAAACACCACATCGGAACTACTGACTGTGAACCTTTGTGGTGAAAATAAGCTCCGTGTCCTCAGTGGCCACCGTGGTGAACATCAAAAAAAGCCCACTGTGACCACTGTGAGCCTTTGTGGTGAAAATAAAATCGCTCAGTTCCCCTGTGGTAAACCTCCGTGACCATTGTGGTGAACATACAGGGACCACTATTTTTAAATATTAGGAACACAATCCTAATACTTATGTTCCTAAACTTTGTCAACAGGGATGCGGAGCTCGATCATCTCAACAAAGCCCACGCTGAAAACGGGTTCCACTTCATTGTCATATACGGGCGCCGGCGGGTGGGAAAGACGGAACTCATAAAACATTTCATAGAAGGCAAAAACGCGATATACTTTCTCTGTGACAAGAGCGGGACTGCCAACAACATCGCCAGGTTCAAAAAGAAGATGTCCGAATACCTTGACGAACCCATAATCGAAACGAACGATCCGGAAGAGATATTCTCCTACTTTGCCCGCAAGGCCGGGCCCAAAACCATCCTCGTCTTCGACGAGTTCACGTATCTAATAGAAAAAGATGACTCCATTCCTTCGGTATTCCAGGTAGTGGTCGACGAAGTGCTAAAAGACACGGACACGACACTGGTACTCTGCGGCTCTAGTATAAGCATGATGATCGAAGGAGTCCTCGCGCACAAGAGCCCCCTCTATGGCAGAAAAACCGGCCACATCTACCTATTGCCCATGCAATTCACGCACGTAAAAAAATTCTTCCCATCGAACCCTATCGAAGAAAACGTCAGGGTCTATTCAGTACTCGGTGGCATTCCGTTTTATCTGGCAAAATTTTCTGACGGATTAAGCGCCCTCGAAAACGTCAAGGCTCAAATCCTGGACAAAAATGGTGCGCTCTATGAGGAAACCGATTTCCTCCTGAGGGAAGAATTGCGCGAGCCGGACGTTTACAAGACGATGATACATGCGGTAGCCTCAGGGGCGACGCGGGTTACGGATATTGCGGGTAAATGTAGGATGGATCCCCATGACCTGGACAGGTACCTCAAGGTCCTCATCCGGCTAGGCATCGTAAAAAAAGAATGCCCTGTCACAGAAAAGAAAAGCAAAAAAACAATATACGTCATAGACGACAACTTCTTCGCGTTCTGGTTCCGGTTCTGCGAGCCGAGGAAGGCAGACCTCGAGATTGGAGACACCACTGCCATAGAGAATGCGCTACAAAAAGACTTTAACGCATTCGTCGGAAAAGCATTCGAGAAGATCGTGAGAGAGGAAATGCTCAGGAAGCTTTGCCCCGGAATGTTCGCCGAGACCGGCCGCTGGTGGGGGCATAACAGGGAAGGCGGCCAGAGAAAGGAGATGGAAATAGACATCGTCGGCTTAAACAAAGAAAAAAGCGAAGCGGCCTTCTTCGAGTGTAAATGGAAGGAGCTCGAGAGGGGCGAGGCGAGGAAGGTCTTAACCGCGCTAAAGCAGAAAGCGGCGTATGTCGAATGGCAAAACCATGGCCGCCGGGAAACATATGGGATAATCGCAAAAAAAATAAGCGGAAAAGAAGAGCTTCGTAAAGAGGGATTCCTGGCCTTCGACCTCGAAGATTTCCAGCTTTGAAAAATTATAGGAACGTAATCCTTAGGAACATATTCCTAATAATTATTCAACGTCATCTTCGCCCAAATGTCTTGCCTATGAAAAATAAATTAAGTAGAGGAAGCTCCCGTGCCGGTGAGGCTATCCGGTCGCTATTATTTTTTTCCCGGCTCTGCTCGTTAGCCTCCCGTCCGCGAGGAATGCCCTGAGCCTCCCATGCCTGTATAGCCTGAAGTAGATGGCGATTCGATATGTTTATGACATCTTGAAGGCATATACGGATTGTTGTTATATACATTGAAAAATTATCAAAGGCAAAGTAGGCGATGAAACGGCAAAGGTGAATAACGAAGGTGGATAAGATGGCAACAGGTAACCCGGCGGCAGCTTTCGATGCAAAAACTAGCTTATTCAAACTGGTGAACACCATTATGGGTCTGGTGATCGCCATTATAATATTGATATCTTTGTATATCCTTACGGGCGCCATATTTTATTCGACTGGGGGGTTAGATCCACAGATCGATGCCCTCTTCGGCCCGGCATATGAGTTTTGCTGGCCCATCTTTCAGGTCATAGATCCGATCGTAGGAGTCGAATTTTCCCCGGTCATATTTATTTTCCTTTGGATTTTGTCGATAGGGCTGATTATATCTATCCTATCGAAAGTCCCGGCCTGGATGATGCAGACGGCTGACGTGACGGTTAACACCATGGCGCCCGCCTCCTGGCACTTCGAGAAAGGCGAGACGTTGATGCGTGGAGGCAATTATACCGGGGCGATCGGCGAGTTCAACGCCGCGCTGAAAAAAAGCCCGGGCTATCCCGGGGCATATTATAACCTGGGATATTGCTACATGATGATGTCGCAATATGAAAAAGCGGCAAGCTTATTCCAGGAGGAGCTTAAGAAGAACCCGGCGCATTTCAGTTCCCGGCTAAACATCGGCTTTTGCTTTATAAAGCTTGGCAGGGCTGGCGATGCCACGAGGGAGCTGCTCGAGGCGACACGGCTCGCGCCCGACAACGGCCCTGCCCACTTCTGGCTGGGGAACGCTTACCGCCTCGCCGGGAAATACAACGACGCAGGGCAGGAATACCAGAAGGCGAAAAGTATAGTCCCTGACCTGGAGAATCTAGACCTCAACATGGGAGAGAATTACCTCGACCTGGGAGCGCTGGATGATGCGATTGCGGAGCTTAAGCTGGCGACGAATAAGAAACCGGGCAGCGAGCAGGCCCACTACAAGCTAGGGCTTGCCTATAGTAAGAAAGGCAGGTACGAGGATGCAATCGCCGAATATAATGCGGCCATCAGGATAAACCCCCAAAATGCAGAGTACAAAGACATGTTAGAGCTGGCGAAGTCGTCCTTAAAAAGCGTGTCTGCCAGCACTATCACGACCCAGAAGGAAGTCATTAAAGAAATAGTAAAAGTGCCATGCGAATACTGCCGAACGCTAGTTGAGGTTACCCAGACAAATTGCCCCAGCTGTGGCGCTCCCCTGAGACCCCATTAAATTTCACCACAGTGGCCACGGAGGACTTTTATTTTATGTTCACCACAGGGGCCACGGAGGACTTTTATTTTCACCACGGAGGTTCACAGTGGCCACAGTGGGTTCTTTTTTAAATTTCACCACAGTGGCCACGGAGGATATTTTTAAAATGATGGATGGGTACCACAGGGAACACCATATAAAAAATCCGGTGGTCTGCGAGGGGGACATCATCAGCATATAAAAAGCCACTGTGACCACTGTGAACCACTGTGGTGAAAAAATATCCCTTTGTGGCCACTGTGGTGAATACCGATGAGACTATCCGGTCGCTACTATTTTTTCCCTGGCTTTGCTCGTTAGCCTCCCGTCCGCGAGGAATGCCCTGAGCCTCTCGTACCTGTATAGCTTGAAATAAATGGCGAACGCCGCTAGTATGCAAATCCCGATGATCTCGGGCACGTACGCATCCGGATTATGGGTTAGAACGTACAGGATATACCCGGCATAGTCTTCGAGATAATACCTGGGGAACTCGAGCCCGAGCAGTGGCCAGAACAGCGTCCCCTGCACCATCCACACCTGGTCCTCCGCAATGTGCAGCAGCGAGCCCAGGGCTAGCAGCTCCACGAACCCGGCCTTATACTTCCTCGTGACATACGAGCCCAGCATCGTCAGCGTAAATACGAACAGCAGCGTATGCCCGAATATCCGGCCATTCTGAAATACCGAGTAAAACAAGTAATCCCCGATCGGCTTATCCAGCAGGTCCGGCAACACGGCGCCAACGAGCACGAACCGGTAGTCCACGTCCTCCTTCAAAAAGTAGAACACGGCAAAGACGAACAGCAAAGTAATACCAAGGTGGCCCAGGAATATCATGCTGACAAAGCTACAACGCGCACGTATAATTAGTTTGCCATTGCCCGAAACAATCGGCTAGACTACACAGGCAAAGAGGGTAAGCTTAAATAATACTTAGTTATAGTTGTGTAAGTAGGTGTAGTCTATGGGGGCAATAGTCATAGACGAGGGAGAAATCCTCAACGTAATGAAAAAGCTAAAGATAGAAGTAACCGGTGGCGGAGACGCATTTAAGCTATACAACACGAGTGACATCGCATCAAAGGAAAATAAAATACACGTAATGCTATTAAAATACAAGCACGCGGACCTATAAGCACCACTATAACACTATAACAGGTAATAAGGGGGTCTGCGAGGGGCTACGCCGCGCGGAGCGCTCTTACTTACCCCTTTAGCATTTAAAAAAGCCGCCGTGCCCACCGTGCCCGCCGTGGTAGCCGCCGTGTCGCCAGTTATTCCGTGCTTATTTAATAATGGCCTGTCTCGCTATGCGGCATACGTATTGCCCGGGCGAGCGTCGTTTAACACAATGACACAATGACACAATGACACAATGACTTTTTATAACTCAAGGGGCTTCGCCCCTGAGAGACCCCCACAATATTAATTTAATAACCGAAGCCCTGTCCTTAGCCTTACCCCAATCCAATAAAACGTATCAGGGGGTCTGCGAGGGGGGAAGCCCCCTTCAGCATTTAAAAAGTCATTGTGTCATTGTGTTAAACGACACGCCACAGGGCAAACTAATAACGCAAGACATTATAAAACGAGCACGGGACTACTGGACGCCATGGTGAAACCCCTAATCGTTAAATGCGTTAATGGGAATGAGTAAAAAGGGTTTCGGACTCATTCCCACTAACAGGGGGGGCATTTATAATGACAATACCACACAATAGTATAAATAACTTCCGTTTGTTGTATAACAACAGTGGATAACACCGTTCCGCCAAAATTATATCCGTTAACAGCCTATTTTCCTTCGAGCTATTATGGACCTGAGTAAGGAGTTATCGGAGATCAAGGAGATCCTCAAGGACAACCCCCGGGGCATGACAGTAACGGAAATCTCCAGAGCAATAAAGATGAACAGGCACTCCGTGGCCAAGTACATGGACATGCTCTTCATCTCCGCCCACGTCGAGATGAAGTCCTTCGGCTCCTCCAAAGTCTTCTACCTATCAAGGCGCCTCCCGATGTCCGCCATCCTAAATTTCTCCTCCGACTTAATTTTAGTGCTCAACAAAGACCAGGAAATAATAAACGTGAACGACAGGTTCCTCGCCTTCGAGCGCGTCAAGAAGCAGGACATCCTCAATAAAAGCATCATCCATTCCTCCTTCCCCATGGAGTTCAACCCGTCCATCATCCCCAGCATCAAGGAAGCCCTCGGCGGCAGGGAGTCCGCCATCGAGGCCAGCCTCGAGAAAGGCGAAGATGAATATCATTTCACCATAAAGTTCGTGCCGACGGTGTTCGATGACACGGAGAGGGGCGTCACGATCATCTTCGAGGACATAACGGAGAGGAAAAAGGCAGAGTCGGCCCTGAGGGAGAGCGAGGAGCGGTTCCGGGCCATCTTCGAGCACGCCGCCGTGGGCATCGCCTACCTGGCAAAAGACGGCCGATTCCTCCGCATGAACCAGAGATACTGCGATATCCTGGGCTACACGAAGGACGAGCTCAGTAAGCTGAACAACATGGAAATAACGCATCCAGAGGACATGCAGGCCACCGTCGAGTGTTACAACCAGTTTTTCTCGTGCAGCATAAACTCCTGCTCCATGGAGAAGCGCTTTATAAGAAATGACGGCGGCTACGTTTGGGTAAATATGACCGTGTCCTGCATACGGGAGCCGGACGGGTCCCTAAAATATTTTATCCCGGTCATCGAGGACATCACTGGGCGCAAGCAAGCCGAGGAGGCGCTACACAAAGCGCACGACGAACTGGAGGCGAGGGTCCGGGACCGGACAAATGAGCTAAAGAAGGTCAACGAGAGTCTCCTCTCCGAAATCGCCCGGAGCAAGCGCATGGAGGAGGAGATCACCAGGGCCTATCACATGACGCACGACATCCTGGAGAAGGCTCCTTTTGGCATCTACGTGGTCAACGAGGAGGGCAACATCGATTATGTGAACCCGGCGATGCTCAAGATATCCGGCGATGACGAGAGCGCGTTCAAGAAGCTGAACGTATTCGAGCTCCCCCCCTACAAGAGCATCGGCCTCTACGACAGGATCAAGTCCGCCCTGAAAGGCGAGTACTTCTACCTCGGGCCCGTCGAGTACACTTCCCACTTCGGCAAGAAGACCAGCCTGAGGAACTTCATCGGCATGCCCATGGAGGAAGGGGGAGTGAAAAAGGTGCTGGTCTTCGTGGAGGATATCACCGGGCACAAGCACATGGAATAGAAAATACAGAAAAACGAAGCGCTGCTACGTGATATAGTTAATAACCTGAAATGATAGGTCCTGCTCATCTACTAGTAAATTTTCATTATGTGAGATGGGATTCCACATTTTCCGTATTTATTCTTACGCAACATATCCACGATATGCCGTCGTGGTATGGATTATATGAACACGGAGGCACGGAGGCTTTTTCAGAGTCAAGGGGTATGCAAGGGCGCTCCGCGCGGCGTCGCCCCTGATAGACCCCTGAGACACGGAGTACACGGAGGACTCATTTTTCGCTTTTCTGAGGCACGGAGAAGACAGCGGCACTGTTGGTGAAAAATGGTCTAACCCATTATGTTAGAGTGCCACGCGTTTTATGCCGTCTTTTATGAGTGCCGCGTTGAAACTTATTAGTAGTCCGACGCGTTTTCCAGTTATTTTCAAGTATGTTAGTAGTTGCTGGGTGTGGACCGGGTGGAGGGATTTGACCGATTTTACTTCCACGACCACGCAGTCCTCCACCAGTAGGTCGAGGACAAGGCCTCTCTCGATCCTCATGCCTTTGAAATCTATTGGTAAGGCTATCTGGGATTGGGCGTTCAAGCCCCGGAGTTTAAGCTCGTGGACCAGGCAATTCTCGTAGATGCTCTCCAACAGTCCGGGCCCGAAGGTAGTGTGGACGACGTATGCGGCGTCAACCACCTCGCCGGATACTTTGTTAGTCCTCTCTGGGATGGGGGCTTTCTTCTTAGGATCCATGCCCAATTATACGAGCATAAACCATATAACTATTTCTCATATCTGTGAAAACAACATTGACAATTTACTAAGTGGTTTATTCGTCAACAGTGCTTCTGTCTTCTCCGTGCCTCTAAAACTAATAAACCCTCCTCCGTGTACTCCGTGTCTCAGGGGTCTGTCAGGGGCGACGCCGCGCGGAGCGCCCTTGCATACCCCCTTGACTCATAAAAAAGTTCTCCGTGCCTCCGTGTTCATATTATCCATACCCAGACGGCATAACGGGATATATAGAAGAAACAATCAAACCTTTCATATCAAACAAGGGGTTAGTTCAAGACAGAACTAACGCTCATTCTTTGATAATATTTTGTTTAGCCAGTACTTCGCCTTTAACAAGCACGCCGGGCCCTATACTTGCCCCGGCCCCAATGACCGTACCAACGTTAATCAAGCTACCGATGCCGGTATGCACATCATCACCCATGATACACCCAAGCTTCCGCCGACCACTATCAACGCGCTCCCCCTTAACAACAACGGGTATCGTCTTCTCGTCCAGCCTCAAGTTAGCGATCTTAGTCCCCGCGCCAAAATTACACCGAGAGCCGATGATACTATCCCCCACGTAGCTCAGGTGCCCGATCTTAGTATCATCCATGATAATAGAGTTCTTGACCTCGACGGCGTTGCCGATGTGGACCCTATCCCCGATACTAGTATACGCACGGATATAGCAATTCGGGCCGATATCGCAGTCCTCGCCGATGACCACAGGCCCGACAATATAAGCCCCATTACGGATGGTCGTCCCCTTACCGACCCTCACTTCGCCCCTCAAGGTGGCAAAGGGCTCCACCCTGCCATCGATCTTACCTTTCAAGTTTTTCAGCGCCAGCTCGTTAGCGGTAAGCAGGTCCCACGGCTTCCCCACGTCGAGCCATTCCTCCTCCATAAGCTCGAAGCCCACCTGCTTGCCTTTATCGATCAGGTACTGCAAGGCGTCGGTAACCTCGAACTCGCCCCGGGGGGAGAGCCCGGTCTCCTCGATGGCGACGAATATTAGCGGGCTAAATAAGTAGATACCGGCGTTGGCCAGGTCCGTTGGCGGCGCGGCAGATTTCTCCACGATCCTCGTCACACGGCCCTTGCTGGCCTCGATGACGCCATACGCCCTGGGGTCGGCCACTTTTTTCACGGCGATGACTGCGACCTCCTTCCTGCCCAGAAGCTTACGGAGGTGGTTCGCGCTCACGATGATGTCGCCGTTCAAGGCGATGAAACGGTCATCGTGCATCAAGGAAGAGGCCATGCCGAAGGCGTGGCCGGTGCCCATCTGCTTATCCTGCACGATATAGTTGACGTGCACACCGAACCTGGTGCCGTCGCCGAAATAAGCCCTCACCGCCTCCTGCTTATAGCCCACGATGAGCGTGATATCGCTGATGCCGGCGGCCATGACCTCGCCGATTATGTACTCCAGCAGGGGCTTATTGGCTATGGGCAGCATCACCTTGGGCCGGTTCTCTGTGAGAGGCCGCATCCGCGTGCCCTCCCCGGCGGCCAGTATCACGGCCCGCATGATTTGATACACCTCTTTATTATGGACTCGGTATTAGAATACAACCTGGTAAGCGTATCGACGTCCTCCGCCTCGGCGGTGATACGTATCTTGGGCTCGGTACCGGAAGGCCTCACCAGGATCCAGCCGTTATCGTAGCCCACGCGCAGGCCGTCCAGGGTGGTAACGTCCTTAGCCTTAGAGACGTCTATCCCGCCCTTGATGAGCTCCATCACTTTAGCCTTATCGATGCCCTCCGCGAGCTTGACGCCGCCCCTCTTCAGGGGGAACTTAGGCAATGCATCAATAGCATCCGAAAGCTTGCCGTTCTTGCTCACGAGCTCCACGAGCCGCGCCGCCGCAAAGATGCCGTCGGGGCAATAAGAGATCCTCGGGAAGATCCAGGTGCCGCTGGTCTCGCCGCCGAAGTCGGCGCCCGCCCGCTTCGCCTCCTCCGAGACGAATGCGTCGCCGATCCTCGTCCTGTATATTTTAGCCCCGTTCACGGCCTTATCGACCATCATGGAGACGTCCACGGGGCACACCAGCGAGTACTTGACCTCATACTGGCAGAAGTAAGCCAGCAGCTCATCGCCCGAAATAAACCTGCCCTCGTCGTCCACGGCCATCATCCGGTCGGCATCCCCGTCATGGGCAATGCCAAGGTCGGCGCCCGACGCGATCACTGCTTTTTTAAGCTCCGACAGGTTCTCGTCCACGGGCTCCGGCGCCCTGGCCGGGAAAAAGCCGTCGGGCTGGGAATTCAAGGCGATAACGCGGCAGCCCATCTCCCTCAGCACGTAAGGAGTGATGGTCGAGGCCGCCCCGCAGCCGCAGTCGACGACGACCTTAAGAGAATAGCGCTCCACGTTCTTCAAAATAGCGTCAATGTGATTTTGTATTGCGTCTTGCCGCGCCGTCTCGCTCCCCATGGCCCTCCAGTCCACGCCCGGGACGTCGCCCTTGATGTGGCGCTCCAGCTCGTCCTGCTGTACCAGGGAAAACGCCATCCCGTCCGGGTTCCAGAACTTGAAGCCGTTGTACTCCGGGGGGTTATGGGAAGCCGTGATCATCACGCCGCAGTCATAGTCCCTCGCGGCGTGCGCCAGCGTAGGAGTGGAAACCATCCCGACGCGCGTAACGCGTGCGCCCATCATCAACAAGCCCGAGACAAGAGCGTTCTCAAGCATGGGGCCCGACGTCCGCGGGTCCCGCCCCACGACAACGCGCCTATGCGCCAGCCCGAGCGCTTTACCCGCCCGAAGCGCCAGCTCAGGCGTCACAATCTCGCCGACGATGCCCCTTATCCCCGAAGAACCGAACAATCCCATTGCGTTCTTACTCCACGGTGACCGATTTAGCCAGGTTACGGGGCTTATCGATCGGACAGCCCCGGCTCAACGCCGCGTAATAGGCGAACAACTGCAAGACGATTGAGGACATGATAGGAGAAATATATTCGCACGCGTCGGGCACCCGGACGACAATGTCGACCAGCTGGTCGATCGACTTATTGCCCTCGCTGGCGATGGCCACGACCGTGGCCTCCCTCGCCTTGATCTCCCGGATATTGCTCACCACCTTATCGTAGAGCACGCTATCGGTGGCGATGGCGATGACGGGCACCTTCGTCGTCAACAAAGCGAGAGGGCCGTGCTTGAGCTCGCCCGCGGCGAACCCTTCCGAAATGACGTAAGATATCTCCTTTATCTTGAGCGCGCCCTCGAGCGCAGCGGGGTAGTTCAGGTGCCGCCCCACAAGGAAGAACGAGCTCGAGTGGTCATAGAGCTTCGCTATCCCGGCGATCTGGGAGTCCATGTCGAGCACGAGCTGCGCCTTCTGCGGCAGAGACTTCAGGGCCCTGATGAACTTACTCGCCTTCGCGGCGCTGACAGTGCCCCGGGCGCGGCCCAATAAAATGGCGAGCATGTACACGGTCACGACCTGGGCGGTGAACGTCTTCGTGGCCGCCACGCCTATCTCCGGGCCCGACATCATGTAAATGGTATCTGTCGCCTCCCTCGAGATGGTGCTCCCCACCACGTTGGTGATGGCGATTACGTGGACGCCGTTCCTCGCGGCGTCCCTGACGGCCGCTATCGTATCCGCAGTCTCGCCCGACTGCGATATAGCAATGATCAAAGTATTAGCGTCCAAACTCGAATGCGAATACCTGAACTCGGAGCCGATCTCGATGCTCACCGGCAGGTCCGTCAGCTCCTCCATGGCGTACTTTCCCATCATCCCCGCATGGTATGACGTGCCGCAGGCAATGATAATGATCCTCCTAATATCCCCTATCTGCTCGGCGGTCAGGGAAACCTCTTTCAGGACCACGTTTCCCTTCAGCTCGTCAAGCCGCCCGGCGATAGCGGCCTTGAGCGACCGGGGCTGCTCGTGTATTTCTTTTAACATGAAGTGCTCGTAGCCCGCCTTCTCCGCCGCCTCCAGGTCCCATTCGATGAGCTTGACCTTACGCTGCACCTCGCGGCCCTCGAAGTCCGTTAGGTTAATGCCATCGCGCGTCAGCACGGCCATGTCGCCGTCATCCATGAAAATGGCCTTCCGCGTGAACTTCAGGAACGCGGTGACGTCCGATGCTAAAAAGAATTGGCCGTCCCCGACCCCAAGGACCATGGGGCTCTCCAGCCGGGCCGCGAAGACCTTGCCCGGCTCCTCCTCGTTGACCACGGCCAGGGCGAAAGAGCCTTTGAGCTGCTTGATCGTCTCCTGCAGCGCCCGGCAGGTATCGCCCGCATAATTCTCCTCGAGAAGATGGCTCACGACCTCGGTATCCGTCTCGGACACGAACTTATGGCCACGGGCGATGAGCATTTCTTTTAGTTCATGGTAATTCTCGATGATGCCGTTATGGACGACGGCTATCCTGCCGGTACAGTCCTTATGCGGGTGGGCGTTTATCTCGGAAGGCTTACCATGCGTTGCCCACCGGGTGTGGCCGATGCCCGCGCTGGCAAGCACCTTGCCGGGCATCTTGTTCTTAAGGTTAAAGATGCGCCCGTATGACTTGATAACCTTTAAGTTGCCGTCGCTCACGAGGGCGAGCCCCGCAGAGTCGTAGCCCCTGTATTCCAGCCTGAGCAGCGATTCGAGCAGCACGTCGGCCGTATTGCCATTACCCACATAACCCACGATGCCGCACATGAATATCCCTCAAAGCGCCCTTGTATTATCGGGCACGTTCTCCCTCACTATGGCGCCCCAGCCTATCCGGCACCGCACGCCCACGATCTTGCCGGGCTTCACCAGCACCCGCCCGGCCACTTCGGTATTATCCCCTATGATGGCGCCGATGTTCGCCTTCATTAGCGCGTCGTCCATCGCGACCCTGGTCTCGCCCGATTCGGCGATAAAGCCCGGGCCGACGCTCACGCCCTCGCCGATGATGGAGTTGGCCACATAGCCAAAAGAGGAGACCTTCACGTTGTTCATCAGTATGCTGTTAGAGATCCTGGTGAACGGCTCGATCGTGCAGTTGCCTCCGATGCTCGTGCTCGGCAAAATAACAGAATTCGGTCCGATGTCGCAGTTATCGCTGATGGCCACGGGCCCGACGACGTAGGAGCCGGACATTATGACGGAGTTTTCGCCGAGCGTTACGGGGCCGATGACGTGGGCGCCCTCCTCCACCTTGCCCCGGATGTCGGCCTTCATCCTGGCCAGCGTGGCGATATTCATGTCCAATAAATTCCACAGGTAGAGGGCGTCCAGCCAGGTGGCGTTCGAGTGGACCGACTTGATAGTGTAGCCCTCATTAAGCATGGTCCTCAAAGCGTCGGTGATCTCGTACTCGCCCCTCTCCGAGATCTCCATGGACTCCAAAAAATTAAAGATGACCGGGGAAAAGCTGTACACGCCGGCGTTGACGACGTTACTGACCTCCTCGTCCTTCGGCTTCTCCAGGATGGCCTTAACCAGATGATTCTGCGTCTTCACGACGCCGTACTGGTGGGCCTTGGCCACCGTGACCGTGAGGATGGCCGCGTCGCCGCTGCTCACCCGTATGATCTCCTTTATGGCCGAAGAATCTATTACCGTGTCCCCGTTAATGACCAAAAAGCGGTCGTTGACCATGTGGGAGACCTGCCGGAGGGCGTGGGCCGTGCCGAGCTGCTGGAACTGCTCCACGTATACGATATTGACGCCCCACTTGTGGCCGTCCCCCAAGTAGTCCATGATCTTTTCCCGCTTGTAGCCCACGACCATGATGATGTCGATGATGCCGCTTTCCTGTAGGGCGTTGACCACGTACTCTAAAATTGGCTTGTTGCCCACCGGTATCATGACCTTGGGGCGCGTGACCGTGAACGGCTTCAGCCGGCTGCCTTCCCCTGCCGCAAGAATGACTGCTTTCATAAATGATAAGTCCTGTGAAGGGTCGCTAGATTATCCCCGTTGTAGAAATCAATTAGAAAGTGGTTGTATTTGAATTTATTTGTCATAGGAGGAAAAAGGCCATATAATCGGGGAATGGCTCGAATGTTTGACGCTACAGGCTTGAATTAATGATAATTTTGTTGTTCGGGGCCCGAGTCCGCCCTGCGGCGCCCTTCAGACCAAAACCGTTATATGTTACCAGAACTCTAAGAAGGAGCGGCATTAATATTTCACGAGGTAACTATCATGGCAAGATTCCCGGAAGCAGAGGCAAGAAAGCTTAACGTCAAGATCTGCAGGAAGTGCAACGCGCGCAACGCTTTACGCGCCACCCGCTGCAGGAAATGCGGGTACACCGGCCTCAGGCCCAAGAAGAAAGAGCTGAAGGCGTAAGCCTCATAACTCATCCTTTTTTATCTATTTATGCATCGTCCATAATTTTCTTTGCTATTAACACAGCTTATGGTTATGCCTTCTGGGTATGGATTATATGAACACGGAGGCACGGAGGCTTTTTATAACTTAAGGGGGCTTCGCCCCTAAGAGACCCCTTGAGACACGGAGTACACGGAGGGCTCATTTTTCGCTTTTCTGAGGCACGGAGAAGACAGAAGCACGGCTGGTGAAAAATGATTTAAGTGAAAACAATGATTGCAATATACAAGTGGTTTATTCCTCAACAGTGCCGCTGTCATCTCTGTGCCTCTAAAGACTAATAAACCCACTCCGTGTGCTCCGTGTCTCAAGGGGTCTGTCAGGGGCGAAGCCCCTTGACTCATAAAAAAGCCTCCGTGCCTCCGTGTTCATATTATCCATACCCAGACGGCATAATGAGTTATGCACACTTATTAATGGCCATAAAACACGGTTTATCTAAAGCCGGGGGGAGAAGATGACACGTGCATTTATTAAACATATGTAAATTTTAAAGCTTTAAAAAGTTAGTTCACGAGCCGACGATGATATCGTCCTGCCCGGAGCCCTTCTCCTTCAGGATCTTCTTCAACGCAGCCTTATCATATTTTTGTTCCAGCGCATACTCGATCAGGTGAGAGTAAGCGTCCTTGAGCGACATGTCGTGCTCCACGGCGAACTTCTTGACTTCCTTGTGGAGCTTCTCGGGTACATCCGCCTTTGACATACTGCACATGGTATGTAATATCTGATATATAAGTTATCACTATATTCCCGCCACGTTACCGAAGCCACCATCCGAGAAATCGCTTGCGGAGGAGGAAAAGCGTATTCTTTACCTTCGTTTAAGAGAAATACCGCTTAATATATAAATATTATATTTATAGCTATATTTTTTTATTTTTCATGGCGACCATATGGCTGAAAAGATGGGCGAGAAGCCTTCCGGAACCTGCAGCGCCTGTGGCATGGAGTTGCACAACGGCGTCTGCTCTGGTTGCGGCATGCCCCCGGCACAGTGTAAGTGTAAGAAATAATTCTTCGCCGGTGGCATAAATACCGACGTGGGGCTATGGTTAAAAGCCCCCGTCGTCATTAAAATGCGCTTTTAGAATTGCCTTTAGAAGAAGCGCTAATGATATAAAATTTGGTGCAACCCCAAAAATTATTTATCGCACATGCTTATACTATTATTGTATGAAAAATATTGATGGCCTGGAGCTTAGCCCCAAAAAGTGCCAGTATTTGCGGTATATCCTGGAACATAACGGTAAGGTCTATACTACGGATCTGTCGGATTATTTCCACCTGGACCCGTCGACCATCACGAAGGCCATCATTGAGCTGTCCTCGACGGGCCTCATCGAGCACGTGCCCTATCGAGGCATTAAGTTGACGGCCCGCGGAAAAGAATACGCCGAATTTTTAACCCGCCGCCACCGCATCATAGAGCTGATGCTGTCGCACTACGGGCTGACGGCTGAGGAGGCGTGCAGCGAGGCGCAAAAGTTCGAGGGGTACGTCTCCAAGGACGTGGTGGATAAGATCTGCACCTCGCTGGGCCACCCGAACACGGGCATCTGCGGGCGCATCAAGCACGACACGTGCTGCTGCTGCCCCGAAGAGGAGTAGTGGAAGGTGCGTTCCGTTGAGCGAGCTATCATCCCACATACCTGACATAAACCTGATAACATTCTATAGCGAGAAGGAGCACGCCGTATTCTCGAAGATCAGCCCCTGGACGAAGGGATTCATGCTCTTGCTCATCATCATATTCATCACTATGGTCCGAAGCCTTGTCCTGCTGGCGGGCTTATATCTCCTGGTACTTGCCATATACTGGATGGCTGGCTTACCCGTAAAACGGTTATTCAACTGGTACACGTTGCCGCTCGTTTTTGTTTTATCGCTGGTCCTGATATTGATGTGGAACGAGCCGGGCACGCCTTTGTTTTCGTTGAAGCTGCCCATTCTTACCTTAACCTTAACGGATAATGGCGCGATACTGGTCCTGACGCTCCTGCTCAAGGCGCTGATATCCGTCACGTACTCGCTCTTTTTCCTCATGACGACGAAATATAATTACTTCTCAGCGATGATATACCGGATCTTCCCGTCCCCGATAGACCAGATATTCCTCATGTCCTATCGATTTATCTTTATCACCCTGAACATGATCGATACCATGCTCAAGGCCTTGCATTCCCGGGGCGGAGGGCTCATAAGGAGCATCAGGAAGCAAACGGGCATGTTCGCGGAGGTCTTCGCTCTGACCATGATCAGGTCATTCGACAGGGCGGAAAGGATCAATAAGGCGATGGAAGCGAGGGGCTTCAGCGGAAAATATGTCGCGGCCACGAAGATACCTGCCATAGGCATTCCCGAGTATGTTTTTATGGTCCTGTCTATCTTGCTGGCCGTGTATTTGCTATGGTTCGTAAAACTACCGTTGTGACGGTGATATAAGGATGATGCAAAGGTCATTGAGTGTAGGGCACGCTTGCGTGCACGAAGAAGGCGAGCTGATACACGTGGATTGCGCCAGCCACGTATACCCCGATGGCAGCGTGGGGATCCATGAAATGTGCTTCCGGGTGCTTAAGAACGAGATCGTCGCCCTCTGCGGCCCCAATGGCTCCGGGAAGTCGACGCTGATCGAGCACCTGAACGGGCTGCTCAAGCCGTCGAGCGGCAACGTTACCGTGCTCGGGAAGGCTGTTGGCGGAGACAAGGGCGAGATATGGCGGGAAGTCGGTGTCGTATTCCAGAGGTCCGATGACCAGCTGTTCGCGCCGACCGTCCTGGACGACGTCATGTTCGGGCCGATCAACATGGGCATGGGCGTCGAGCAGGCGAGGTCGACGGCGCTGGAAGCGCTTCGTTCCGTTGGCGCAGAGCCCCTCGCGTCTAAAATGCCGAACTATTTGAGCGGAGGCCAGAAGCGGCTGGTCTGCATCGCGGGCGTCCTGGCCATGAAGCCAAGAGTGATCGCCATGGATGAGCCGACCTCCGACCTCGACCCGAACCATGCCGATATGATCGAGAAGATCATTTTAGGCCTGAAGAAGAGCCACGCTATCAGCGTGGTGGTGGCCACTCACGATATGGACTTGGCCGCAAGGCTGGCCGACAGGATATGCATCGTAAAAGGCGGCTCCATCGTCGCCGAGGGCTTGCCGTCGGAAATATTCTATGACCACCGGCTACTGGACGATGCGGGGCTGAAGCAGCCCAACGTCGCCCGGATATATGAAAGCCTCCGGGGGAATTTGAGCATGGACAAGAGCAGCCATCCTTTGAACGCGGATGAGCTGGTCAGCCTGATATCCACCATGGTAAAGAAATGTTGACTGGCCACTTGTACAGGAAACCGTGGCCTGGAATTTGGATGGCACCCAAACTTTTATATCGCCGTAAAACAGAATAAAATGCTAAAGGTGATGCTGGTATGGCGCACATACATCTGGAGGACGGCTCGTTCACTATATTCTGGGCCGTGGCATGGTGGCTGATCGCGATACTGGCCATCGGCATATGCCTTTACTGGCTGAGAAGGTTTAAAAAGATCGATAACCGCCTTATAACGCTTGCCGGGCTTTGTACGGCCGCATCGTTCGCGCTTTTCCAGATCAATATCCCCATCGCGGGCGGCGTCCACATGAACCTGACGCCGCTAATAGGCATACTTACGGGCCCGGCCATCGGCAGCCTCATCGTGCTCATCGTCAACATATTCTCGGCGGCCATCGGGCATGGGGGGTGGGGATTGATCGGCGCCAACACCCTGGTCAACATTACGGAAGTTACGTGTGCCTATTTCCTTTTTATGTGGCTGGGCAAGCTTCGGCTCGACACGTTCTCCAGGGCCGGCATCGCCACCCTGCTCGGCCTCTTCGCAGGTAACGTGGCGATGATCGCCATCATATTGATATCGGGCGTCCAGGGCGTCAACCAGAGCACCTGGGACATATTCACGGGCCTCTCGATCATCGCGGGGATAAACATGATCGTAGCGGTCATCGAAGCCGTGATCACAGGATACGTCGTGGCATATATACAGAGGGTCAGGCCTGATATTCTAGGGGAGGCTAAAAATGCCGGATAAGGTGAAAAATAGCAGGGGCCTCATTATATTCGTCGCCATAGTGCTCGTTTTCATTGCAGCGGGCCTGGCAGCATACCTGATCTCGGGCGATAAGGGCATCGAAGAGCGGTTCTCTCAAGCCGTCGGCCTGGGAGGCGGACCCGAAGAGGGCGAGCCGGGCGGGTTCTTTGGGTTCAATATCGAGGGCAACCTGCTAACGTACGTCATTATTCTTTTCCTGCTGGCCATCGTGTGTATTATTTTGCTAAAAGTGTTTAAAATCTAGCCGGGATACATTTAAACGCCTCGGGCTCTTTGAGGCCATGGCCGGTGATCACCGAGACCACCCGGGCGTCCTTCTCTATCAGCCCCTCCTCATAAGCCTTTATCAGTCCGGCAGTGCTCAGGGCGCCCGACAGCTCGGCGAAAATCCCCTCTTCCCTGGCCAGCATATCGCGAGCACAGCTCGCCTCGTTATCCGAGGCAGTGATGCCGATGCCGTCAGACTCCCGCAGCGCCCGCAGCGCCCAGCTCCCGTCCAGCGGGTCGCCGCACGCCACGGCGTCCATCAGAGTATGAGGCACGACGGGCTCAATGTGCTCAGCATGGCTCAAAAAGGCCTTGACCACCGTATCGCAGCCCTCGGCCTGCACGCCCAGGACCCTGGGCAGCCTATCGATCAACCCCACTAACTTCATCTCCTTCAGGCCTTTCCACATGCCGTGCAAAAGAGTGCCATTACCGATGGGGCAGGCGATATAATCGTAATCGGTACCAAGCACGTCCGCAAGCTCGAAGCTCACCGACTTCTCTCCCTCGCCCCGGTATGGGTAGTCGCCCGCTAAATATACCCCCTTTTCCTCGAACTGCCGCCTAGCCTCCTGGGCCGCCCCGGTATAATCGCCATTAACCTTTACGATAGATGCGCCGTGCGCCTCCATCTGGAGCAGCTTGATACGGGGAGTGACGCGGGGGACGTAAATGGCGCAGCCAATGCCCCCTCTGGCGCAGTATGCGGCCACGCTGGCGCCCATGTTACCCGTCGAAGCACAAACAAGATCACGGGCCCCGTACTCATTGGCCTGCGATATCTCGACGGTGGAGCCCCGGTCCTTGAACGAGCCCGTCGGGTTCAGGCTCTCCATCTTAAAGAGCAGCTCCCGGCACCCGGTCCTCTTAACCACGCCCCTCGACCGCACCAGGCTCGTCCCGCCCTCGCCCATGGTAATAATGCTCTCCTTCCTCAAAACAGGATAAAACTCCCTGTAACGCCAGTGGCAAAACGTCCTCTTCCTCAGGCCAGCCCAATTAACCTTACCCGCAAGCTCTCCGTAATCATAGACGATCTCGATACTATCGCCGCAGTCACACCGGTATCGGATCTCGTCTTTAGGGTACTTACGGCCGCACCGGACGCACTGGAGGTACTTGACGTGCATAAGCATATATTAACATCCAAGAAAAGAAATAATTATGGTCATATTTTTATAGTCATAGCCCATACATCCCATAGAGGACGGACGGTTATCGTGAACGACGGGGACTTTTTACAGAGCACGCTCGGGATCATAGAGTCCTCCTGTTCTTACGCGGGCGTCGAGGATAAGTACCGCAGGCTCCTGTCTTATCCCAGGCGGAAGCTCATCGTGAGCTATCCGCTGAGGATGGACGATGGCGGGCTTTCGATGATCAAGGCTTTGCGGGTCCAGCATAATGACGCCCTCGGGCCCTATAAAGGCGGCATACGGATCGGCCCGGGAGTGACCGAGGCCGAGGTCACCGCCCTGTCCATGCTCATGTCCATCAAGTGCGCCCTCCTGGGGCTGCCCTACGGGGGCTCCAAGGGAGGCATCGTCGCAGACCACGAGAAACTTTCGAAAAAAGAGCTGGAGCGGGTGTGCCGGGGCTATATCAGGGCCATTTACCCCATCATCGGGCCGACGCTGGACGTGCCCGCGCCCGACATGAACGTCTCCGCCACTGCCATCGGGTGGATGCTGGACGAGTACGAGCGCATGGTCGGGCACCACCAGCCCGACATCATCACGGGCAAGCCCGTGGAGCTGGGCGGAATAAAGGGAAGAAGAACGGCGGTCGCCTGGGGCGGCGTTTTCATCATGGAAGAGGTGAAGCGGATCTACGGGTGTGGTTGTGATACGTTCGCCATCCAGGGATTCGGCAGCGTCGGGGGGAGCGTGGCCTCGATATTATACGAAAAAGGTAAAAAGGTAGTCGCCGTGAGCGACTCCAGGGGCGGAGTCTACCGGGAGAACGGCCTGGACATACCCGCCCTGACGCGCCACAAGGAGGAAACAGGCTCTGTCGTGGGCTTCGACGGGGCTAAAGACATAACCAACGAGGAGCTACTGGAACTGGGCGTGGACGTCCTGGCGCCGGCGGCGAAGGAGGACCAGATCACGGCCAGAAACGCTTCTAAGATCTCGGCGAAGTCGGTCCTGTCCCTGGCCAACGGGCCGGTCGACAGGGAGGCCAGCGAGATACTCCACGACCGGGGCGTCATCGTCATTCCCGACGTGCTGGCGAACGGCGGCGGCGTGGTGGTCAGCTACTTCGAGTGGGCGCAGGACAGGGAAGGGTATGGCTGGAGCGGCTCCAAAGTATCCGCCAACCTGAAGGAGGTCATGAAGAACGCCTTCAGGAGCGTCCACGCGGCCTCAAAGGAGCATGACATTGACATGTATAAGGCCGCATACATGGTCGGCGTCAGGAATATAGTGCAGGCCATGAGGGCCCGCTCGCTCTAGAAGTACTTATCGCAGTAATGCCAGGCGCAGACTTCGGGCCTTACTTCGTGGATGCCGCAATAGTATTTTTCGCCCCGGAGCTCCAGGAATGGGCACTCGTTTAACCTTTTTCCCCCTTTGTCCACCCAGAGCAGTCCCCCGGCAACCTCGCCTCCGAAGTACTCGATGCCCACGTGCTCCAGGATGTCCTTTCTATCGTCCAGGCGCCAGCGGGCGATGTCGAGCGGCGAGGCCTCCAGCCTCATCCCGTATTTCTTACAGCAGGAGCCACATTGGGTGCAGCCGGCCATGGTCAGGGATAGGCCACGCACCGCATAACTGTTTCGGTGTCGCCAGGGAAAAGTTAAAACAGCTTATCAGCCATCGGGCTTAGATCATTGATTCGGGCAGCCCGCTGCCCCTCGGGCTGGAGCCCGGGACGAACTTGGCCATGTGGTTAATGGCAAAGACGATGGCGCTGATCATGGCCTGCGATTGCTCGGAGTTCATCTGTATGTTGCGCATGCCGGCCATCCTCGCCCCCATGGCGGTGTTAACGTCGATGGCGTCCTCGAGCATCTTTTCCACCTCTATGAGGTTTGCGTGGAGCGTCTTCTGCTTCGACATGATCATATTCCTGAGCCCCTCGGCCTGGCCTTTACTCGCGCCGTCCATCTCCTCGATCTGCCTGATCTGGTCCTCCACTAGCTCCCTGACCAGCTTCACGTTCGAGAAGGCGAAGACGATGTCAATGAGCTCGATGCCCGGGTGCCCGCCCTGGATGGCCGCGTCGACGTCCTGCATGATCAACACCAGTTGATACTTTTAGCGACGGATATAAAACACATACACGGGTAAATAACGGATTACGCGACCGGATATATGGCATTGATGTTCATGTATGCCGGCATCGAGACTCCCCACGATTTAATATAATATAATAGCGCTGCTATCCGATATGGGGAAAAAGGGATATAAAAATAGTCCATACGAAGAGTCTCCCCTTCGTATTATCTTAAACTATAGGATGTACTGAGAATTGCTTTAAGACCTTAGAACCTGGGCTTCCTGTGCTTGGGAAGACAGTCCTGGCAATAAACCGGCCTGCCCTCGGTGGGCTGGAAGGGTACTTCGCATTCTTTACCGCAATCAGAACAAGTTGCCTTGTGCATCTCTCTTGGACCGAAGCTCCTTCGGCCCCTAAATCCGCTGTCTCTCATTGATATTACTCGTACAGAATGACTCTGCACATGATTAAAGTTGAGCATAGTATAAAAAGATGTTGCTTTGTAACGTTGAATATTGGCTGGAAATATGAGCATATTGACCATCTACGGGCCTATTAGCTGGTCCCCGCTTGATGGCCTGAGAAATAATATATTTTTTGTTTAAAAACAACAAGTTGCCTCTTTAAAATATAAAGTGCTCCGGTGGGGATTTGAACCCCAGTCGACGGAGTGAGAGTCCGTCATGATTGGCCGGTCTACACTACCGGAGCATCGATACAAAAGACAACATTACAAGTAAATTCTTATTATTTATACCTTGCGGGCACCGTTATGCAGCCTCCATTGCCTATACTTTATAGATCTTGTACGTGTAGTGGTACCGCGGGTCCGTCCAGTTAAACACGCAGTCCAAGCGGCTGGCGTAGAATCGCTCGTTCACGTTAAACTGGCTCGAGTACAGCTCTGAGGGGCCGATGAACACGTAGTCGATGCCGCTCTGGTTGAGAAGCTGCAGCGCCTCGGACTCGTTGGAGGCCGCGAACATCTGTTTTTCCTCGGCCAGCCGGCCGCGGTAGTCGACGCCGTGCGTATACATCCACCCCGTGTAGCCCAGGTACGATTTACGGCCGGCGAACGTGGTGACGGGGTGTATGGGCGAGTCGGCGGTCAGGAAGACCGCGTCTTTCGGGGTGTTCTCCACGATCCAGGTCCCCACGTAGACGTCGGCCGCGTTAAGCTCGACGTACGGGTGGCCCACGATGAATATGGCCACGAGGGCGCCCGTAAGCACCGTAAGCGTCAGGAGCACGGCGAACAAGGGCTTGCCCAGCTTCGGCAGGTCATACACATATAATAGGGAGGACGCCATCAGCAGCACAGAGGGCATAAGCCAGAAACTAAAGAACTTATGGTTATCGTAGTCCCAGGGCTGAAACACGAAGAGATTCGCCATGGCGAAGATCGCCAGGAAGGGCAGGTAAAATTCCAGGTTCTTGCGCGGGATGAGGAAGAACCCCGCGATCAGTAGTATCAGCCCGAAGCCCATGTTGGCGAGCCAGAACCAGGGTATGTTGGCCAGGGAGCCCGCCATCCATCCCAGTTGCACCCTGAAGTGCGAAGTGCCCATCTGGCTGGTGATCCACAGGGCCTGCGGGATCGCCAGGAACAGGGCGGGCGCCATGAAATAGTACCACTTACGCTCCCTGAAAATGAGCAGCAGCAGGGCGGAGGAGAGCATTATCGCGATGTACGAGTAAACGTGGAAAAGGGGCAGCAGCCCCGCCAGGACGCCAGCGATCATCAGCCCGTTCCCGGCAGCCTGGCCCTTGCGCTGGACGAGCATGACATATAGTAAAAGCATGATGAGCACGCCGGCGGCGAAGCCCACGAGCGCCGTACGCTGCGCCATGACGATGACGATGAAGTTCGTGAACACGAGGTTCTGGCCCCAGTAGGTCGTATAATTAAGGTAATGATATGCGATGAAGTTTAGGATATCAGTCCCCGACGCCAGCCAGTCCTTGAAGGCCCAGACGAACCCGAGCCCGCCGCTCATGGCGAGGAGGATGGCCGACAGGGCGCCGCCGGCGCGCCGGCCGGTGAAGCGCGCGCCCATGAAGTAAAGCAGGGAGAGCAGGCCCGATAGCAGGAGCCAGCCCGGCAGCACGATGCTCCACTCCAGGCCAAGGCCCAGCCTGTCAAGCGCAGCGGAAAAGAAATCTATGAGGAACGTGTACTGAAGCGGCTGCCCTGCCATCATGGGGTATGAAGGAGGGAAATTGTAGCCCTGAGAGAACGAGTTCATCATGGCAGCGTGGAAAGCCGCGTCGCCGTAAAAAGGATAAGCCGCGTGGTACTCGCCGTTAAAATACAGGAAGAGGCCCAGGAACATAAAGGCGAAGCTGAACAGCACGATGGCGGCGACGACGGGTAAATGCGCCCTCTCGACGGAAGGCAGTGGAGGCCTGATCCACACAATTGTAACTAGCATGACGATGGAGGCCACGAGTATCCCGGCGTCCAGGCTACCCGACAGGAGGTACGGGATCAGGCATAGCCAGGCGACGGCTATGATGCCAACGACGGGGGATGCGACGGCCAGCTCCATGTCCCGTAACGGCAGCTTGAGGGCCTTCAATAGCACGTATCCGAAGAGGGCCGCCAGGGCAAGAAATAATGCGCCGGGTATGCCGAACAGGTACATGGCACTGATTATGCGATGCTTCGCTCATATACCTTTTCATAATTTCCCGGCAAGCGCCAGCAGGGTAACGCTCATGGGTGCAGTAAACTATATTATTTAAAAGGTCGGAAAGTAGAGCTTGATATGTCCGGCTTCCTCGACCTCGCCAGGTATGGGCTCGTTGTCCTGATGTGTTTGGTTTTCCTCTATACGGCCTACTTCATGGGCGGCACCTATACTATCCCTTTGACCTCGGACAATTACTTTTTCCCCGAGGTCAAGGCGAACGCCGACCCCTGGTACAGCCGGGTGGTGACGCCGGGGGAGATGGAGTCCGCTGCGTGGATCAACGCATTCACCAATAAGTCGGACAAGTTCGTGGCCGACATCTTCGGCGCCGAATTAATAATGGGCATGACCACGAGAGTATCGACCGTCGGCGGCGACTGGGCGAACGCCCCTGACCCCGTCAAGGTCATGAGCGACACCAACCGGATCTATACGACGAGCGACCCCGCAGAGGCGTACCAGCTGGCCAAAGAGGATAATTGCAGCTACGTTTCTCTGCCCGACAGGGATACGTTCTCCGGCTATGAATGGGTATACGGCGACCACAATAAGTTCGAGGACCCGGAATTTTTCCAGCTGGTATACGAGAATCCGGACGTAAAGATCTACAAGGTGCTGTGACATGGACGACGTTCGAGGCCAGCTTTTAGGGCTCATTAAAAAATACTGGTTCACTGTGGCGCTCCTGCTTATAGTGCTCATAGCGCTGTGGTACCGCATGGGCATCATTAATAACTACGTCGTGCCCACCTACGGCAACACGATGTACCACGTGGGCATCGAGCGATTGACCATTGAGACCGGGTATTATCCGAGTACCGAGATATCATACGGCGGAGGGTTCCCGAATTTCTACGTCCCCGCCTATCGCATGCTGATCGCGTCCATGTCCGTCGCCACGGGCATCGACCCCATGGTCATGTCGGGCCTGATGACCATCGCCATCGCCATCTTTATCCTGCTGGTCATGTTCGTCCTGGCGTACCGGCTGAGCGATAACCTCTACGTCGGCCTCTTCGCCGCCTTCTTCTTCATCCTGTCTCCGGAGATCACGGTCTTTACCATGCGCTCCCTCCCCGAGCTTTTGGGGCTGTTCATGGTGCCCTTCACTCTCTACTTTGTCGTCCGGAAAAACTGGTTTATGGCTGTTATGGGGGCCGCGGTCACCGCCCTGACGCACCAGATGACGCTGGCGACACTGGCGGCCGTCCTCGGCCTCTACGCCGTCTTCCTGTTCATCCGGGCGGGGCTGGCGTACGTGAAAAAGGAGAAGGCGGGGGAGAAGCTAAAGGAGGCCCTCAGGTGCCTCGCCCCGATCATCTCGGCCTGCGTGACCTATGGCGTCTGGCAGATGTACACCCTCGGCACCCTCAGCCTCATGGGCACCGCCCAGCTCAAGAACCACGAGGGCAATACGGTCGACCTCCCGCTGTTCCTGCGGACGGGCATCTTCGTGCTCATCTTTTTTGCCATCGGCCTCGTCTATATCAGTCGCGGGAAAGCGCCGCGGGCGGAGAAGGCCGAATATGGCACGACGATCGGGGCCGATTCGGTGCTCTTGATCTTCGCCTGGATCATCGCCACGCTGGTCCTCACGTTCAACGACCACATAAACCCGCTCATCCAGCTCATTAATGCTTACACGGGCGGCATCGTGACCATCCCCACCATATCCATCTTCCCCCTATTCATGGACCGCTTCTTCACGTTCTTCGTCCAGATCGCCATCATCGTCGCCGGCTTCGGGATGTACGCCCTCCTGAAGGCCATCGGCCTGGACGTGTTAAAGGTGAAGCCATGAAAAGGGAATACTGGCTGGCCCTCGCCCTCGCGGGCTTCCTGATGATGTTGCCGCTGGGGCCACTACAATTCGCTTTGCTTTTGTTCGTTCCGGGTTTCACGCTGCTTATCCTGTTAAAGGAGCGCTTCGACCTCGTCGAGCTTTTCGCATATTCTTTTACTCTTTCATTACTGATATTTCCATTGACGGTGCTCGCCGCCTGGTTTTTGGGCATCTGGCACGCGGGGGCGCTCATCCTGGGCCTGCTGGCCATCGCGGTAGCGGCCCATAAGTACCTCCACGGCTCTAGCATCGAGCTCGTCAAGTCCCGGTACCAGTGGCCGGCGCTCGCCATCGCCCTATTCATCTTTGCGGTAGTCCTCTACATAACGCTCAAGACGTTCACGCTCACGCCGGCGGGGCTCGTGTGCAGCACGACGCACGCCTCGGACCTCAACTTCTACCTATCCAGCGCACAGCGCTACATCGCGTCGCCCCAGGTCCCCATGGAAGACCCCTACCTGCCCGGATACAACATCGTCTATAACTGGTTCATGCAGCTTCTCATGGGCGAACTCGGAGTACTGACGGGCGTCGACCTGTTCGTAATACTTAAAGTGCTGGTGCCCCTGGTATCCGCCCTGATCTTCCTGGACGCCTACCTGCTCGCGCTTTTTATTTTCAAGTCGGAGAGGGACGCCCTCGTCGCTTCCATCGTATACGTCGCCGTGTCCGGACTGTCCTGGGCGTTCATCGCCTACCAGTACTTCATCGCCGGGAACCCGAGCCCCGATATCTTCAAGGAACTGGTCTACGAGTGGCCGGGCATCATGACTCTCAAGTACGACCCAACGGTCCTTTTCTACTTCCTTCCCCAGACGCAGACTTTCGGGCTTATGGCCATGATCTTCGGGTTTCTTACGTATCTCGTCGCCATCAGGGAAAAGTCGCTGGCGTACGCGGTAGTGACCTCCATAGTCCTCGCCTCTCTGGTGTTTTTCCACATGATCACCGCCTTCCCTGTATTTTTGGCTATGGGCATCATGTTCCTGTATTTAGCTTACAAGAGGCGGTACGATGCCGTAGTGCTGGCCGCCATACCCATGGCGGTGGCGGCCCTCGCCTCGCTCTACCAGCTATCCATCCTGCAGCAGGGCAACGCCTCGCAGGTCATCCTCGGCCACCACCCGGACGTGCCGCTCACCATCCTGATGTCCATCGGCCCGCTCATCCCCTTCGCCGTCTACGGCATGTACCTGAAGAGGGACGACGAGGCGTCGGGGCTGCTCATCATGTTCGCCGCCCTCAATTTTATTCTGCTGAACGTCGTGGAGCTGCCGGCGACCGTGAACACGTACCGGTTTCTTGTGTACATGGCTCTGCCCATATCGCTGTTCTCAGGGCTTGTCTTTTCCCGATGGGTGGCGTCGCGCAACGCCCTGAATATGGCCATCGCGGCGGCGGTCATATTGCTAATGGTTCCCTCCACGGCCATCATGGCGGGGTTCTACGACTGCTCGTCCTACGTCCACGCCACGTCCGCCGAATACGGGGGCCTGGTATGGCTAAAGGAGAACACGCCGAAGGACTCCATAATCTTCGAGGAGCCCGGGTTCTTCCCCCGCGTGCCGGTGGTCACCGGCCGGGACGTGGCGTACTCGGGCGAAATATATACGGCACAGTACCACAATGTGGACTTACAGGCCGACACGTACGGCATCCTGAGCATCGCCGACCCGGCGGCGCTCTATGACAGGCTGGCGCAGTACAGCGTCGACTACGTCTTCGTCGGCCAGCGCGAGTCCGCATTCCCCTTCGTGGGGGCGCTGCAGGATCCGCAGTATTTCCAGCCCGTCTACGACAAGGACGGGGTGACGGTATACGAGGTTGTGGGCAGAAGCCCGCAGCTAGAGGTGCATAACATGGAGATCAGCCCGCTCGACTGGCTCGCATTCTTCGCGGCCATGCTGTATTTACTTATCCTGCCCGGGTACAACGTCGTGAGGACTCTGGGGTGGGACAGTAAGCTCGAGGTTGTCGAAAAGCTCGTCGTCACCTTCGGCATCAGCGTCGCCATACTGGTGGCCATCTCGACGCTGGTCGCCCTGCCCTTCAGCATAGGACTAAATTTTTATACGTTGATAGTACCTGAAACACTGGTAATCATCCTGACAACGAAGGAAGTCGTCGCATATGCACGGCGCACTTTAAAGGTATAAGGAGCGGCAGTGTCTCTCGTCGAATTATTAAAAAAGCAAGGGTACCACATCATCGGGGGCCATAGCGCCATCAAGCCCTGCCTGTGGCTGGGCCGCTCGCTAAAGTCACAGGGGGCCTGCTATAAGTCGCATTTCTACGGCATCAGCTCACACTTATGCGTGCAGATGACGCCCTGCATCGCCTGTAACCAGCGGTGCTTGCACTGCTGGAGGCCCGTGGAGGAGCCGTTCGCCGTTAAAACGTGGGACCCGCCCGAAGCCATCATCGAAGGCTGCCTCAAGGAGCAGAGGCGGTTCATCACCGGGTACGGAGGCATCCCCGAGGCCGACAAGAAAAAGTGGAAGGAAGCCTTCGAGCCGAAGCACGCGGCCATCTCGCTCGTGGGAGAGCCCACGCTATACCCTCATCTTAAAGAGCTCGTTCGGCGGTTCGGCGATGCGGGCATGTCCACGTTCATCGTGACCAACGGCACCCGCCCCGACGTCCTGGAAAAAGTCGCCCCCAGCCAGCTCTACATGTCGCTGGACGCCCCGGACCGTGAAACGTACTTGAAGGCGTGCAACCCCGTCGCCGACCTGTGGGACAGGGTCGTCGACTCCCTTGAAGTGCTGGGCTCTTTGGAGAGCAGGCGGGCGTTGCGGCTTACGCTCGTCAAGGGCGTCAACATGATAGACCCCGAAGGCTATGCTGCTCTAATTAAGAAGGCCAGGCCCGACTACGTCGAGGTAAAGGCGTACATGCACCTGGGCTACAGCCGGCAGCGGCTGCCCCGTGAGGCAATGCCCAAACACGACGAGGTCATGGCGTTCGCCAAAAAAGTGGCGGAAACGTCGGGGTACAGGCTGGCCTCTGACGTGGAGCTCAGCAGGGTCGCCCTCTTGAGCAAGGACGGCGGCGTCAGGGCGATAATCTAAGCGCTTTTATTATTCGGCAGTAGCGGAAAAAGGGCACGCTTCGACGCTATTTTCACGTGATTCCAGCGATGCACTATTGCATTATATTGACATATGATTATAAATTAAAAACTATTTTTAGTAATCTGAATATAGGGGATGAAAAAATGAAAATAGCACACGCATTAATGGCCTTAATACTGTCAGTCCTCCTTACGGGGCTGGTCATGGGCCTGGCCATCGCTAACGTCCCGGGAGTGGCTATCAACGCGCCGCCTCCGCCTCCCGCGCCCAACGTGGCCACGGCGGGAAGCGACGTGACGATAAAGGTGACCACAACCCACCGCGACACGGGCGCCCCGGCGCTGCATTATGTGGACGGGGTCGCGCTCTACGATGGCGATAAGCTGCTGAAGGAATGGAAGTACGACCAGAATAATTATAAGAAGGACGAGGTGTGGACGGAAAGCTATACGGGCACCGGGAACTCCGACATGCACCTCAGGGCGGTCGCCCACTGCACCGTCCACGGCTACGAGCTGACGGGCGTCCACGTGAGGGTGCTGCCGAAGGGGACCAAGCCCTCCGACATGATGCAGACGGACGCGAGCTACGCGGGCATGCAGGCGTTCGGCTACTCGGACGCCAGGAAGGCTTCCGATTACCTGTCCTCGGCCGACTCGAAGTTCCTGGACGGGATCATTAAAGCCCGGGCGAGCGACCTGAAGAGCTTCCAGGGCAAGCTGTCCGACTGGATGAAGTCCGGGGATGGGAAGCAGTTCATATCTCAGCGGGACCGGCAGATGGCCCGGCCTGCGGCCAACGCCTCCGTGGCGCCCACGATAAAGAGGTCAGTGTCAGTGTTCGCCGGCCTCAAGCCTGGCGACAGCAGTAATATTCCCAGGGTTTCCGCCATTGTCACCCCCACGCCCGTGGCGGGTGGCAGGGGCAAGGGCGGCATGGTAGCCAGCCCGAAAGCAACTCTTCGAGCCTCGCCCGCCGTGAAACACCTGCAGGCCCGGCCCGTTGCGACCTCGAAGGCGACTCCGACGCCGAAGGTGAACGCATCGCCTAAGGTCAAGACGCCTGCGGAGAGCTATGGCATTTACGGCCTGGGAGGCCCCGTGCCGTCCCCGCCGAAGTCCACGGTGACTGCAAGGCCGGTCCCTTCGGGCTCGCCGACCCCGGTCCCGGGCGGATATACCCCGAGGTTCCCGGGAGAGCCGGGAGCGCCGGGAGCGGGCAAAGGCTCGCCGACCCCGACGGTGGCGCCAACGGTGAAGGCATCGCCGACCGTTAAGCCCATACCGGCTAAGGGCGGCACTGCGGGCGTCGCCGGCACGTCAATGACGAGCGAGAGCAGGTATGCGGGCCGGGGCCCCGGCATCGTGGACGGCACCGTCGCCCGGCCTCCGTCGTCGGCCCCCGGCCCGATGGCCTCGCCTTCAGCCCGGCGGATGAGATAAAGGGGCCGATAACTTCGGCCCCCTATTTTTTTTAACCCATAACGATAAAGCAATAATCAGCCATATTATCGGTTGGTAATGACATGGAGACTTTGAAGGACATCTGCGACCGGGTCCGGGACCGCTATGAGGCGATGGATAAGGCCAGGGAGAGCGCGCTGGCCGCCTCCCGGAAGGTCACGAGGAATTCGGGCGATTCGATCAAGGCGATACACCGTGAGGAGTGGGATCAGGCCGAGCGCTTGATGGGCGAGACACAGGGCTTGAACAGGTTTTTAAGGGATCTGCGTGAAGATTTTCCCGAGATATACTATTCCGGGTATGTGGAGGACGCCCAGTCGGAGTTCGCCGAAGTTTCCTTATTGTATGCCGTGCTGAGGGGCGGGCCTCTGCCAACGCCCGAAAGCCTCATGGTCGAGAATACGGCTTATTTGAAGGGCGTGGGGGACGCTACGGGCGAGTTGAGGCGGCACATACTGGACCTGATCAGGAAGGGCCGGCCGGGGGAGGGTGAGAAGTACCTCGACGTGATGGACGAGTTCTATACGGAGATGATGTCTTTCGACTACCCCGACGCCATCATGCACGGCCTGCGTAAGAAAACGGACGTGGCCAGGTCGCTCATCGAGCGGACCCGGGGCGACCTTACTAATGCTTTAGAGATCCGGAGGCTGCACGAGTCCATGGAGCGTTTCGAGGAGAACATTAAGAAATGACTACTTTTTGTACTTATTTTTGAGGTACCATGTGCCTCCCCGGAGCGCCCAGCCGCTGATGGCCGCCAGGAGCAGTGAAACATATGCGACGAAGGCCAGCGTAGCCAGTAAGTCAGACGTGGCCATGCCCAGCAGCTTCGGGAACGACGGCATTATGTGGCTGAAGTCAGGCGCCGAAAAACTCAGGGACGGCTTATTGCCGAATGACCAGGATGGGAGCATCGAGCTCCAGTCGAAAGCGGGCATGCCCGTGAATGGAGGCCCGATGGTGGCCGTCGGAATAGGTGCCGGGCCATACTTCACGACAGGCGGGCCGACCGTCACAGGCACGCCGTACATTGGGACCACTCTCCCTAACCCATGGTCGATGAAGCTCGTGGTGGCGGCCCTGGCTAGAGCAACGAGCCCCGAAGCCGCCGATGCGAACGTTAAAGTCGTGACTATAAGCCGTTTAAAAACTTTAACCTCAAGATATTTCTTAACCCTCTCTACCCATGTCATATATAAAAATTATATAATAACTATTAAAAATATTATGAAGCCGATCACGGCTATGGCCAGCACCGGTAAAATGATCGTATCCCTGAGATCCGGCGTGGGCGTAGGTATTGATGTCGGCAGGGGCGGCGGCCCATACTTAACGATGGGGAACTGGAGGAGTATCGGGCGAAGGATGCCATCTGGGAACATAATTAAGTTGAATATATCACGGGAAATAATAAAGCTGGCGTTTATTGTTCGTGCTTGCTCTCCTCAAGCACTTGCAGGTGGCACATGGAGGGCATGTCGGCTTTAAAGTCCCACAGGTGCATGCTGTTGCCCCGGCAAAACTCCCACCAGTCGCACCTGACACATGGGCCGCGGCGCTTCCATTCCAGGAAGCGCATATTATGGTACCCGCTCTCCCAGACGTCCTTGAAGCGGTCCTTACGGACATTTCCCTGGACGAACTCTGGGGGCAGGTTCGGGCATGCGCCGATGTCGCCATTAGCCAGTATGCTCGCTATGTTGATGCCGGCGGGGCAATAAAAGAGGGCGTCGCGGACCTTTCCCTCGAACTCGACGCCCAGGAACCCCTCCTCCTCAAAGGTCGTACGCAGGCCTTTCTCCCGGCGTCGCTCTGCGATGAAATTCAACAGGGACCTCAATTGAAGCGGCCGCAGCGCGAACTTCGGGTCCTCTTTCGCCCTGCCGATACGGTTGACGGTCAGCATCCGCCACTCGTCGATCCCCAGGCCGCTGAATAACTCGTAGAGGCCCGGGAGGTCGCCTATGTTATACTGGCTGACGCAGGTGGTCGCCTGCACGACGCTAAAGTACCCGGAGTCCTTGAAGAGCTTCAGCGCCTCCATGGTGCGATCGAATGAGCCGCCTTTTCTGATGTACTCGTGGGCCTCCTTGAGGCCGTCCACGCTGACGGTCACCGTGCTCATGCCCGCCTGGCGGCACTTTTCCACCACTTCGGCATCGACCAGCATCCCGTTAGTCACCATGCCCCACTTGAAGCCGAGGCCCGAGGCGTAGCCCATGACGCCGAAGAGGTCTTTACGCAGCAGGGGCTCGCCGCCCGTCACGGCCACCATGATTGAGGGCGCGTCAAAGTCCGAGGCGATGGAGCGGAAAGCCGCCTTGATCTCGTCCGTGGTAAGCTCGCCAGGCTTAGCGGTGGTACAATCGCTTCCGCAGTGCCTGCACCTGAGGTTGCAGGCGCGCGTGGTCTCCCAGAAAAGATACCTGAGCCGGTGCTCCTTCAGCTCTTTTTCGAGCCGGTCCTGCCACATCTTGAGCTGGCCCATGAGCACCAGGCTATCGAGCCTCGGGATTATCATGATAACATTATAAAATTATTAGTATTCATATTTATAGTTTATACGTCGCTTGCCTGATAAGAGTGCGAACCGGTGTCACAATAAGTTTTTATCGGTCGTCGCTCTTATCATGGGGTTATCATGGCCGAAAGCATCTTCAGCCGGTACGACCGCCAGGCGTGGTTCCCGGTCGCGGGCTCCCTGATAAACACGTTCGGCACTTCTATCGCCTACTCGTTCGTGTCCTTGTACTCTTCAAGTACAGGGGCGTCCCGATGACGGACGTGGGCCTCGCGCTATTGGTCGTGGCGGCGTCGGGGGCATCGTGTCGGTGGCCGCGGGCGAGCTGATCGTATCGCCGCCGCTGACGACGCTCCTCTCCCAGATGGCGCCGCCCGAGGCCCGGGGCCGCTACATGAACGCGGCCGCCTTCATAAGCAGCGCAGGAACCGCCTGCGGCCCTGCGGTAGGGGGCCAGCTGATGGACCGGTATGCCAAAAATATCGTAATGATGTGGCTCATCCTCGGGGCGCTGGAGGTCGCATGCGCCGCCGGGTACCTGTATTTACGGCTCAAGCTGGCAAAGTCCAGGATGGACGCGCTCGCGCCGATAACCGTGGCAGTAAAACATTAATAAAAATTCACCTGTGCATACCATAAAGCCTGAATAAAATAACTAAGGGCAAGCACACTAAGACTAATAAGCGGCACGAAGACTGTTTCAGGCACGAAGGACCGCTGATAGCGGTCCCCGCGAAGGCTACGCGAAGCCACACGAAGACTTTTTTATTAAGAAAATACAAACCAGAAATAACCCGTTCTCCGATAGCCCTATAAGAATATTTATAAAAAATTCTTTGTGCGGCTTACTGTTGCCTTCGTGAGGCACGCCTTCAGCGTGCCCTCGTGCCTGAAACCGTCCTTCGTGCCGCTTATTAGTCTTAGTATGCTTGCTCCTCGTGTGCTCATTGATCTTAGTGGCATGCAGGGATATGGAAGAATCCCGTTAGCCATCATCATTTCACCCCACGAAATGATAAACTATATGTTATACGAGCCGCGTATTATCGTTGAAATCAAGCATCGTTTAGACTGTAAGAGGAGAATATTATGCCAGAGTTCCCATGCGACAAGCCGGTACTGGTGACCTGCGGGCTCCCCTATGCGAACGGCGCCTGCCACATCGGCCACCTCAGGACGTACATACCCGCGGACATGTTCGTGAGGACTCTGAGGATGATGGGCCAGGATACCATGTTCGTCTGCGGCTCAGACGCCCACGGCACGCCTATCGTGGTAAACGCCGAGGAGCAGCATACGACCCCGGGCGAGCTCGTGAAAAAGTACCACCTTATCTTTGAAGAGACCTTCAAGAAGTTCGAGATCGATTTCAACCATTATGGCAGCACCGACGACATAGAGAACCACGAGAGGACGCGTTCGATTGTTTCGGATTTGATGCATAATGGCTACGTGTATCCTAAGGATATTACCGTGGCTTATTGCCCCAACTGCTCCCGCGAGCTTCCCGACCGCTACGTCGAGGGCACGTGCCCCTACTGCGGGGCTTTAGCGAGGGGCGACGAGTGCGACATCGGCTGCCAGAAGCACCTGGAGCCCGGCGACATCCTGGACCCGAGGTGCAAGATCTGTGGCGGTAAGGCCGAAACCCGTGTCAAAGAGCACTTCTTCTTCAGGTTATCGGATTTCGGGCCGTTCCTCATCGATTATTTGAATACCCTTCATGCCACGCCTAACGTGAACTATGCCAAGGAATGGGCAAAGGACCTGAAGGACTGGTGCATCACCCGTAACCTGGAGTGGGGCGTCAAGTTCCCGGGCCATGAGGACCTGGTCGTCTACGTCTGGGTTGACGCGCCCATCGGCTACATCGCCTTCACCGAGGAGTACATGAGCTCCATCGGCAAGGACTGGGAAAGTATATGGAAGGGCGATTCGCGCATTATCCATTTCATCGGCGGAGACATAATTTACCACCACTGCATTTTCTGGCCCTCCATGCTCAAGGGCGCCGGCTACACGCTACCATGGGGCGTCGTGGCGTCGGGCATGATAAAGGTCAACGATAAAAAGTTCTCGAAGAGCAGGGGCTACATCGTCTGGGTAGAGGACGACTACCTCGCCCACGGGTTCCACCCCGACCTGCTGCGCTATTATATCCTGAGCTATACGTCGCATACCAAGGATATCAACTTCTCGTGGAAGGAGTTTCAGACGAAGGTGAATAAGGAATTGGTGGGCAGTTTTGGAAATTTTGTGAACCGCGTGCTGACCTTCATCGAGTCTAAGGACCTGGACGTAAAAGGCGAAATCAAGCCTGCCGTGAAGGGCGCCATCATGACGGCCATGGATGTCACGAAAACGGAAATCGAGAATTACGAGTTCAAGAAGGTGTGTGACGCTATCATTACCCTGGCCGACTTTGGTAATACTTACTTCCAGGGACACGAGCCGTGGAAGCTCATCAAGGAGGACCGGGCGGCCTGCGAGAACGTGCTCTATAATTGTGCGCAGATCGTGAAGGCTTTGGCTATAATATCATGGCCGACGATGCCCGCTAAGGCGGAGGAGATCTGGGGCATGCTGGGATATGACAGGGCCACGCTGCCAGGGGAACGCCTCGAGAGCGCGCTGGCGCCCTACGATGGCAGCATGAAGCGCCCGAAGCCGGCGATCCTGTTCTCCAAGCTGGAGGACAAGAAGATCGCGGAGATGGAGAAGGTCCTGAATGAGCGCGTGGCCATTGCCGAGGCCAGGGCCGCCGGTAAAAAAATCGAAGAAGCCCCGAAAGTCTCGATAGAAGAGTTCGAGAAGCTCGACATCCGCGTGGGCAAGGTAATAGCCAGCGAGCGCATCAAGGGGAGCAAGAAGCTGCTGAAGAACCTGGTGGACCTGGGCGAGGGCAAGCCGAGGCAGATCGTGGCCGGGATTGCGGAGCAGTACTCGCCCGAGGAGATGGTGGGCAAGACCGTCATCGTGATCGCGAACCTGCAGCCCGTGAAGCTCATGGGCGTGGAATCGAACGGCATGATGATGGCCGCCGACTCGAACGGCGCCACCCTTTTGACGCCGGAAAAACCCTCGGCGCCCGGCACAAAAGTGCATTAAAACTTCAAACCCTGTACAATTTTTTTTATAATATCTTTTTTATATTTAAATTACTAAACGTATTAAATAGGCTTAGCTTATGCACGATACTATATTTTACGCCGCTGAATATATGGTCATCCTCTTAGGTGTCGTCCTCGTCCACAAGTTCGTTTATAACCGTAAGAAAAAATACGACATGGGCTCGTTTTATATAAGCGTGCTCGCCGCCACCTATATCTGGATCGTCACGGTCAGCATGCACCTGCTGGGCGTAGAGACGGGCTTTTTATGCGGCTTCGTGGTCGGCGGGATGGCCGTGGCGGCGCTGGACACCGCCGTCGGGTTCTTGCATAACTCGGGCTACTAGGCAGTGTTCCCATATCCTTCGATAAAATCGTTTATTTAAGGCACTAAGGATATGGAGGCACCATGGCAAAAAGAGGCACTGTCCATTATTTTATGTAAATCCTTAGTCGAGTATATTGGCCATTGGCCGGGCTCCGTGGGGCGTGGGCGGAATCGGTTTCAGGCACGAAGGCACGCCGGAGGCGTGCCCCACGAAGGCATTGACAAAGCCACACAAAAAAATATAATAAATAATTTTTTAGTGTAATCGCAAACGAGTTATTTCGGGTTTGAATTTTATTAATTTAAAATAATTTTCGTGTGGCTTTGACCATGCCTTAGTGGGGACCGCCTGCAGGCGGTCCTTCGTGCTATAAAACCGAGGGGCTGTACGTGTCACACGCCCCGGCCAAGGCTATAACGATACGCAAACCGTACGCACCTGACAAATCTACAGAAAAATCGGGATGTAGTGGGCTACCGAAGCCTTCTGTTCATCAAAGCGGCAGCAACTACGGCGCCGATAGATAATAACGCGGGCAGCGCGGGCGTGGGCCGGGGCGTAGCGGTGGCGGACGGCCCGGGGGTCGGCGTTGCGGAAGGCACGGGCGTCGGAGTGGCCGGCGCGATGTACGCGTAGTCCGGTATCGCCACGTTGGCCGTCACAGTGCCCTGGCCCTCGTGCAGGTCGAAGAGCCTGTAATAGCCGTGGCCGTCCTTCTCGGCAGTCACGTTATACGAGCCCACGGGCACGTAAACGAAGGTGTACATGCCGATGGCGGCGGTCCTGCCGTCGTTCGAAAGCTGGGGGTTATCGTGGGCGGCCAGCATTTTGGTATTGGCGGTGCCGTTCCACAGCCACAGCGTGACGGTCGCGTCAGGGACGCCGTTCCTGTTCTGGTCCGTGACGATGCCCGACACGGTGCCCCAGCCGACCACGCGGACCGTGCACGTATCGCTGAGCTCGTGGCCAGGGATGATCATGGACGTCGCCGTGATGTTCACGAGGCCTACCGTGTTATTCGCTATGAGCAGTATCTTCGCCTGGCCATTGGCATCGCTCGGCCGTGTCCGGTTTGGCTCGAGTATGGCCACGCTATCGTTATCGGAAGAGAACGTGATCGGGATGTTGGCCATGTGATAGGGGACACCGTTCAAATAAAGCTGTGCCGTGATCACGGATACGTGGACGCTCTGCGCCCCCAGCTCGTCATAAAAGGAGTAGTTGATGTTTTGCGCCTCCTCAATGGTGAAGGAAGGGCACGGGTACTCGAGCGAGACGGGCGACCAGTAGAGCGTTTGGTTTTGCGGCTCCTCTGCCGACGCGAGCGTGGCCGACGCAAATAACAGGCAAGCCAATAAACCGATGATGACGAAGGCCTTCCGGGACATAGCAAAGATTTTATAATCGATATGAAGGTAAATATTTTCTCGTCTGTCCTTTCCGAAATGACCTCCGCCATAATGGACTTTTTTTCGGGAACTTTATTTATACGTTGGAATTTATATGTGGTATTCAATGTGTATACATCTGGAGCCCGGGCCTTTGATGCTCAGGCCCATAACGTGGTGATGAACATGATGAAGACAGCTGAAACTACCCCGAACCTGTTTAACCAGATCAATTATCCGAAAGACCCGAATAACACGACGGACCTCGAGAAAAAGCACTGGCCCCGGATCGAGTGCCCGGACACCGTGGAGGCGAACAAGCCATTCGAGGTGGCCGTTAACATCGGCGTGGGCATTGACCACCCCAGCGAGCTGGCGCACTTCATCGAGTGGATCAGCCTGGGCCGGGGCGACGGTAACCTGGATATATGCCGGGAAGAGCTTGAGCCCAAATTTTCTTACCCCCGGGTCACGTTCAAGGTATCCCTGGATAAGAGCACGATGCTGGTCGCCCGCGAGAGCTGCAACCTGCACGGCGTCTGGGAGAACAAGAAGCAGGTGAACGTGCGATAAAGCCTCTAAGCTTCATAGTGTCTTCTTAAAGCTTAGAGGCTTCTACTCGCCCATGGCCTGGACGATGACGTTGCGTGCCCTGGGCCTGTTGTCGAAATCGATGAGCACTATTTGTTGCCAGGTGCCCAGCATGAGGCGGCCGTTCTCGAATGGTACGACAAGGCCGGGCCCTATCGTGGATGCCCGCACGTGCGAGTGCCCGTTGCCGTCGCCCCAGCGGGCGTCGTGGTCGTAGTGCGCCCCTTTGGGCGCCAGCTTTTCCATGGCCCTCGGGAAGTCCTTGATGAGCCCGGGCTCGTACTCGATGGTGGTCACCGACGCCGTGCTGCCCGGCACGAACACGGTCACGATGCCGCTCGACAGGCCCGATGAGGAGAGTGCATCCTGTACATTCGGGGTGATGTCGACCATGTCATCGTTGCCCTTCGTCTGGAATGTAAGTGTTTTCGTCTTGACCGGCATAGCGTCTCTATATTAGCCGGGCGTTCACGTCGCCGTTCGCGTCGATCTCGAGTATGGCCGCGTTGCCTATGGCCGCCATGCCAGGATTTACCACGATCGTGTCCCCTACCTTCGATATGCCCCTGTCCTCGTGGATGTGGCCGCATACGACGGCCTTGAACTTCGGCGCCACCTGTGCTATGGCTTCGCTTCCCACATGGACGCCGCTGGGTATCTTATCCTGGTTGCCCTTCGGCGGAGCGTGCGAAATTAGAATGGCCGGCCCTTTTACGTCTTTCAGCAGCCGCTCCAGCATGCCCTTGATCTCCTCTTCCGAGTATTCAAGGGGAGTCCCAAAGGGTGTCGGGTTAGAGCCGCCGATGCCGACGAACATAATGTTATCCAGTTTTTTCTTGCCCTCATGCAGGCTCACGCCCTCCGCCTTAAGCAACTGCACCATGTCCTTCGGGTCGCAGTTCCCCGGCACCGCCAGTATGGGCTTCGGCAGCATGCCGAGCAGCTTCTTCGCGTTTTCCGCCGGCCCGAACTCAGTCAGGTCCCCGGCAAGCAGAGTACCGTCGACCTTTCCCGCTTTTTTAAGGATTTCCGGCACCTTTTCATACCGGTTATGAAAATCAGTGACAACGAGAAGTCTCATGATTGAAAATAAATCTGCGAACAGAAAAAATTAACGTTCGAACCGCTTACTTTTCCGCAGCGCGCTTCAGCGCCAGCTCAATCTCGTGGAGCACGCCCATCATGGTGTAGTACTCGCGCTGGTTGAGCATGGCCCGCCCGTAGATGCGCCGGAGCATCATCATGGTCTTATCCTTTTTAAAATTCGGATAATCGATATCGTCCAGTAATTTCCTGAAGTGCTCGTAGAAGACATCCATCAGCTCGCGGCCGGCCAGCGCCACGTTCCCGCCCTCGAAGCCCGAAAGCTCGTAAAGGAAGATGGCGACGGCCTGGGACAGGTTAATGATCGGATACTCGACGGAGGCCGGGATGTAGGCCACGATGTCGCACCTCTCCACGATATCGTTCACCAGGCCATAGTCCTCCCTCCCGAAGACGAGGGCCACAGTACCGGATCTATCATCGAGCATTTCCTTCAGTTCTTTCGGGTTAAAAAAGGGATACCGCACGTGGCCAGTCTGCCGGGCGCCCGGCTTGCCGGTAGTCCCCACAACGATATCGGCTCCTTTAATGGCCTCGTCGAAAGTATCCACGATGCGCGCCGAGACGAGCAAGTCCTGCGCGTGCATGGCCATCGCCATAGCGAAGTCGCCCAGATGACAGGGCCTGACCAGCACCAGGTCGTTAAATCCAAAATTCTTCATCGCCCTGCAAACGGAGCCCACGTTGCCCTCATAGCGGGGCTCGACCAGCACAACGCGGACGGCGATCATTACTTGACCTTGAGCTTACTCTCGACGACGATATCCGATATCCTCGTCTCCGGGTAGTTCCCGGTATCGTCCTTCTCGACGGCCTTCACCATGTCCCATATTGTCAGTAAGGCGGTACTAACTGCACACAAAGCCTCCATCTCCACGCCCGTCTTGCCAACGGAGCGCACCTCGGCGACCGCCTTAATGGTAGTTTCGCCCACCTCGAAGTCCACGTCGATGCCGGTGATGGGTATCTGGTGGCACAGCGGGATCGTCTCCCACGTGTGCTTGGCCGCCTGAATGGCCGCTATCCTCGCCGTCGCCAGTACGTTTCCCTTCTTAACGTTGCCCGTTTTTATCAACTCCATCGTCCGCCCTGTCAGCTTAATGACGCCGCTGGCCCTGGCTATGCGGACGACCTCTTCTTTGGCGCCCACGTCGACCATCTTTACCTTATCGCCCTCTATATGGGTGAAATCGCTTGAACGCATGTTGAAGCCCCGATATGATAAATTGACTTGGCTTATGTGCCTTAATTATTTTTCCGTATCAGCGTGCACGGTACTTTTTGATAGCATATGGGACCATGTTCAGCACATCCGAAGCCATGAGCCCATATTCGACGTCGTCGAACGCCATGTCGCCCGCTGCGCCGCTGATGAAGGCTGCGGCGCATGCCGCCTTGAAGGCCGGGTTACGGCAATAAAAGGCGCCGACGATACCGGCCAGCACGTCGCCTGTGCCGCCGACTGCCATACCCGGGTTCCCGGTGCTGTTGACCTTAACGACGTTGCCGTCGCTCACGACCGCCGGGCTGCCTTTCCACAATGTGACCAGATGATTTTCCCCCGAAAACGCCTTCACTTTTTCGGCCGCCTTATCATCATTCGCCTCCAGATGCTCGCCGCTAAGCCGGTCGAACTCGTGCAGGTTGGGCGTGATGATGCCATGCAGGGGCATGTCAGGCTGCAATGCATCGGCGTCGACAACGACCCTCTCACATATTGGTAATATCTTTTTAACGGCGGCAAGCGTCTCAGGTTCCCGGCCCAGGCCCATGCCGATGACTACTGCATGGTGCCTCACGATCAATTTTTTGAGCGCATGGGCGTCCTTTTCGACGAGCATTTCCTTCCCGGAGAGCGGACGGACGATGAGGTCCGGCGAGAAGGAAGCTATGATATCCGCTGCCCTCTTCGGCGCGGCAACAGTGACGATTTCCGCTCCGGAGCGATAGGCGGCCAGGGCCGCGAACGCCGGGGCGCCGGTATATAGCCCTCCGCCGATGACCAATAAACGTCCGCCTCCGCCTTTTTCAACGAAGTCGCCCCGCGTCTTCAGGCCAATTATGTCGCCCGGGCCGATATGGGTGAACGCTTTTTTAGGTATGCCGATGTCGGCCACTTCGACCCTGTAGCGCTCCAGCCCTTTTTTCGGCGCGTGGAACGTGACTACGAGGTCCGGGCAGGCGCATTCGGCACATTCGCCGGTGCTCGCGTCCAGGCCGCTCGGCAGGTCCAGCGACACTTTATGGGCCTTGCTCTCGTTCATATATCGTATGGCGGTCCGCGCGGGCTCCCTGGGGGCGCCGTGGAAGCCGGTACCCAATATGGCATCAACGATAAGATCGCACTCTTTGAACGCCTCCTCGGGGACCTGCTCAGGCGTAGCCGCCTCGATCACCGGTATGCCCATGCCCCGGGCGATCTCGAGGTTGACAAGGGAGGGGCCGGGCTTTACCTGGCCCACCCGCCCCAGGAGGATGACGATGACCTTATAGCCGGCGTTCTCGAGAAACCTGGCGACGACGAGCCCGTCCCCCCCGTTGTTGCCCGTGCCGCAGGCCACGAGCGCCACGCATCGCTTATACAGCGCTATGATGGACTCGGCGGCCTTCCTGCCGGCGTTCTCCATGAGCTCCCCGTAGCTCACGCCGAAATAGTCGGCGTTCGCCTCCAGCGCCCGCATCTCCTCGACCGTCACGTACCTCATCGGCCCTCCACATCTTATCTATATTGTCCCATAAAATAATGCTTACCGCGCGTTTACTTTGAGAATTTTAGTACGACGAGCCTCTCGAATGGTATCTTTTCCGAAGCTACCTCTTCGGTATGGAAGCCACGCCCGGCGAACATTTTCTTTATCTCCTCGACGCCCGTCAATGAAGAGACGACCGTCAGGATGCGCCCGCCGGGTGCCAATATCCGGTCGACTTTCTCCATGAATCGGGCGATCTCCTTTCTGCCCGTGGGGCCGCCATCAAAGGCCCGGTTCAGCCACGACTTCAATCGCTCCTCATCAGGCGTCGGCAAGTACGGCGGGTTAAAGATAACGAGGTCGAACCTGCCGCAGATGCCGCTAAAGAGATCCGTCCTGGCCACGGGCACGCCGTTGAGCCGGGCGTTCCTGGCGGCATAAGGGCTGATGTCGGTAGCGATCACATCCGTGATGTCCATGACGAACAATGAGACGATCCCGCAGCCCGTGCCCACCTCCAGCACCTTCTCGCCCGGCCTTACCTCCTTAAGCGCCGCCTCCACGAGCAAGTACGAGTCCTCGCCGGGGTCGTAGACCCCGTCCAGCAGCAGAAACTCCTTATCCCTGTATATTCGAACGCTCATGATCTACAAGCCCGTAAATTTGATCGGCCAGCTCCGCGTACTGCTCCGGCGACACTTCCTCGGCACGCTTCTCCGTGATCTCCCGGGGTAGACGGGCAACGATCTCCTTCATGTTTTTTATGCCCATGATGTGGGCGCCTTTCAGGAGTGCGTTCCTTAGCCGCTTACGCCGCCCCGCGAACGACGCAGTCACCAGGCGCATGAACAGCTCCCTGTCCTCGACGGTATACGGGGCCGGCCTCGGCGTAAGCTTTACCACCTCGGACTCGACCTGCGGGGGAGGCGCGAACGCCTGCGGGGGCACCCTCATCAAGAGCTCCACGTCGGCGAAGTGCTGGACGTCCACCGATAGCCTCGAGTAGTCCGGCTCCCCCGCCCTGGCGACCATCCGGAGTGCGAACTCGCGCTGGTACATCAGGATGCCTAGCTTAAAATCATGTTTTAAAAGTTTAAACGTAACGTCCGACGATATCGAGTAGGGGAGGTTTGCGACCACTTTATCGAATTCAGGGAAATCAACCTTCAAGGCATTACCACGGATGATGGTCACGTTAGAATTCTTGAACCGCTCCTCCAGAAGCATGGCCAGCGACGTGTCCACCTCTATAGAGTAGACGCGGCGCGCCTTCTTTGCCAGCAGTTCGGTCAGGTTACCCGGCCCGCCGCCGATCTCCAGCACGTCCTCATCCTTGCCGACGGAGGCAAAATCCACGATCTTCCGAAGAATATTCGCGTCGACTAAAAAATGCTGGCCCCTGCGCTTATCCGGGGCCGCGCCAAAATGGGGCTTCATCACTTGGCGAACATCCTGTACTTCAGGTGCTCGTCCATGATCTCTTGCTCGATGCGCTTGGCGATGAGCTTATCGGGGTGGTGCAGGCCCTTGATCCGGGCTTCGATTTCCGCGAAGCTCTTGAACTTCCCCTTCTTGCGCTCGTCTATGATGGCCCACATCATCTTCTTGCCGATGCCGGGAAGCAGCTCCAGCGTATGCAGCCGGGTCGTGATGGGCTGCGCGTTGTTGAAGAAATCGACATATTTCGGTTCATTTTCTTTGACGATCTTATCGACGACGTACGGGAGCTCGACCCTGGCGCTGGGCGTCAGCTCGCTGTACGTGAGCCTCTTCTCGACGTGCTTGACGATGTCCCGCTCTCCCTTGCCGACGAATACCCTGCTCTCTATCTCTACCCTGGCGCCCTCTTTGATGCTGAGCTCCAGCAATATGAAGTATTCGGCGCCCAGGGCCTGGGCTAACGGCTTCCTCAGGTGGATGGGCCTGGTGTCCTCCGCATGCCCCGTAGGGAGAAAATCGAGGATATAAGCGTATTGTTCTTTAATATCGGTAGTGTGGGTCACATGCATCAAGGGTCGCCCCTCATACAGTATAATACGTTTTAATAAAAAAAGGTTGCTTAGGTATATTTTGCAACGATGTCCAGGATGGCCTTGAGCTCGGCATCGTTGAGGGTGAACCTCTCCTTGGCGTAGATCGCCCTGAGCTCGTCCCTTGTACGAGGGCACAGGTTGGCGATCTTAATGGCGATGTCCAGCTTCATCTTTTCGAGGGTAAGAAGCTCGTTCACCATGCTGCGGGATTGCTCGGCGCTCTCCTTGGAGAACTTGTTGGCGTGCTCGATGGCGCGCTTCTGCTCGTAGCGCATCTCATGGCCCGCCTTCTCCCTCTCCTCCTTAATGCCGCTGAGGATCTCCCGGACCTCCGGGAGGGTGATCAATTCCTCGCTTATTACCTTCTTTATGATCATGCTGTGCCACCGTTTACCTGGCCGTGGGCTCTACCTGCACGTTGCCCTCGGCGTCCTTCTGGGGCTTGAGGTGCTGCGGGCGGGCGATGATCTCCTTGCGGAGGTTGCCGTCGTACATCTCCAGTAAGTAAGCCCTTCCCCTGGACCCGATGACGGTACACGTCTTGCCCTGGAAGCGCCGGTATGGCATTCCCTTGTGGACGCTCGGGTCGATGTCGATGTGGACCTTCTGCCCTACGACGAACTCTTGAACGGCACGGCTTACGGGCGATAATCCCCGCTCTCTGAGCGCCTTTGTGAACTTGTACCTTGTCTTCTTTCTTTCGCCATGTGATCTTGCCATGATATTCCTCCTTCGACGCTTATTACGTCCAGTTCCGTGACGCGGGCCTCCCTGTTCAACAACGCGGACAATGATGGGTTCGTCCTCCCGTTGTCGCCCGAGACAAGCTCTTTCACGTACAGCCCGCCTTCACAGTGGACGGTGATCATGAAATGCTTCTCCTCTTCGTTCAGCTCCTCCAGGATGATGTCGTATACCTTGCGCTTTCTCTCGAGGTCAGCCCTTCGGTGTGAGACCCTTTCGGGCGTCCGCTGGAGAATAACCGAGTTCGACAGGGTAGCTAACGAAGATTTAAGCGTTTCTATTGAAATACTGTCATTGTATATAACTTTAAGCCTGTATATTTTGTTTAGCTTGATGCTCTTCACCTGCTCCACTGCGTCTTTATTCACATAATGCAGGTCCGATGCGGAGACTTTGCCAGCCGCATAAGCGTTTATACTTTCTTTTAGCCTGTCGAGGTCGACCCACCTGGTGCGGGGGGTGATGACCTCCATGACGAACGGCCTGCCATCGCCGAGCATGCGGGCGTCGATGTCCTCCCGGCCGGCCCCGTGCAGGATGGCGTCGTCCGCCCCGAAGGCGATAATAGCTTCGTGGTTTATCTGCTCCTCCACCGAGGTCGGGTACAGCTTGCCAGCGCCCTTGCAGTGCTCGCACTTGATGCCATTACGCTCGCCCCTGCCGCCGCACTCCCGGCATGGCCAGCGGGTCTGCGGGATGTCCCGGACGTACTTTTTGTAGCGGCCATAGATGAAGAGCGAGTTGACCTTTAATTCTACCTTATCGGCGGCGAGGTCGATGGTGAAGACCACGTCCGGGCGCTTGAAGTCGACCTCCTTGTTTGTTTTTAGGGAGACGGCCTTGCCTACTTCCCGGTTGAGCTCCGCCTTTAACGGCTCGGCGTGCGTGACGCCGCACTCCGCCCATACGACCTCCTCCTTTTCCGAGTAGATCGGGGGCACCTTCGTCCCGACGAGGAGGGTGTCGTACTCGTGGCCTTTTACGGCCTCGATGCACCTCCCGGCCCATTTTTGGACGTTCCCGGGGTCCTGGAAGAGCCCCCGGCACAGCCAGCACTCCTGGTCCGGCCCCTCTATGCCCAGTACTTTGCGCGCTTGCATGAAAGTCGGAGCCAGCAACTGTTGCGTCTCCTTATCGTTATCGGCGGCCGCCTGCATGGACATCTCCGTTTTTATGGCGAAGCCGCGCTGCGCATTCATCAAGCCCGTGGAGAGCTTGCCGAACTGGCGGCCCAGGCAGCTGTCGCAGGTGGGGCCTTCCTTGAGGATACACTTTGCCGTTTCTATGATGGTCATATCGTCGGGTTCCCATGATGTACTCTATACTTTTATACCTTTCTTGATAGGAATTAAATGTTTCATGAGATACATTTAAATAAACAATGATTCTTTAACTTATTGTGATGTTAAATGGAAGGATGCTCTAGTAAAATATCTAGCCAATATCAGATCACATTACCCGGCGAGGTCAGGAAAAAGCTCGGCGTAGGGCCCGGAGACAAGGTCGTATTTGTTGAAGAAGATAACAAGATAGTCATCGTAAGCCTTAAAGACCTCATATATGAGATGGTGGAAAGCTTTAAAGGGTTCGAAGAAACGGAGGGAGAATTTCGAAAAGGGTTCAGGTTCAGGGAAGGAATAGACTAATGGATATATGCCTTGACTCTAATGTCTTTACTAGTAATCCGGAATTTTTTACATGGATGAGTGAAAATAACGTAAAAGGGTATCTTTCGTCCGTAGCATTCATGGAGCTATCTTATTTTCAAATGAAAAAGGTAGGCGGGTCAGTACTCAGGCTCATTCAGACCCTGAGTAGTATGGATATCGAGGTCGTACCTTTCGATAAAGGGCAGGCGTTGATCGGGGCAAAAAATGCCCTTCAAGGCCACGACCTCTCGGAAAAAGCCCGGGATTACGCTATTGGTGCCTATGCCTACGAACGTAAGATACCCATAGTCACTAATAATAAGAAACATTTTAAGTGGCTGAGCGAGGTATACACGCCCGCCGAAATGATGAAAAAAATACTAGCATAGTTTAACAGGATTTTTCTGCGTTTTCTGATTGGAAGAGCCACACTCACCGGCAGCAAGGATGAGACCTGCGGCTGATGTAACGCACATGCCACGATAAAAAGAAATAAAAAAAGGCCTTATGTGACCGATATGTTGAGGGCGAACGTCGTCTCGTTACCGGCTATCGGCTCCCACGGGCGCTTGTAGACGGCAGAGAATTGCTGCTGTCCCTTGCCTGTGGCCTTTAAGGTCCATTCGTGGACTCCCCCGGCGCCCATCATGCCGCTGCCGCTAGAGACGTACTTGCTATCGACGACCGTAAGCCCTGCAGTGACTGTTTCATTCCAGGAATACCCCGTGGTGGGGTTTTCATCGAGGCTGACCTTGATGGATACTCCTTCGTTTACTGTAATAGTTTTCCCGTTGTCCCCTGCGGTAGCCGCCACACTTTGGGAGGGCAGCATCACGCTGGCCCCGAAGGCGACGAGCAGGCCGACGAGCACCAGGATGAGCATGAACAGGGGCAACGAATCAATTACCTTTCCAGACATAATACTCACCGGGGCTTCATTATATATGCGGCCCCTATATATTTCTTGTTTAAGCTACGGGACGGGCCGTAGTCATGGGGCCCGATGCTAGCTCATAGCTCAGATAATGTTTTTAATCAGGCCACTCGAATATTAGTTTGGTGTACATCGTGAAAAGTACCCTTGTTTCCATCGTCCATACGAGCGATCCTGTCGAAGGCCCGAAGAAGGCGCTGGACATGATCGGCGCGGGAGACATTCTCGACAGGTACGAGAGGGTGTTAATCAAGCCTAATTACGTTAACTCGAGCCACCCGTCCACAGGAGTAACAACCGACCCCCGCGTGGTGAGGAGCATCGCGGAGTACCTGCTGGACAGGGGATGGAGCAGGGATGAGTTCGCGGTCGGCGAGGGGGGCATGGCGAACTACAACACGATGGAGACGTTCAAGGCCGTGGGGCTGGCGGACCAGCTCAAGGGCCTGGACGTGAAGCTCATCGACCTGAACGCAGAGCCCCACGTCGAGGTGAGCATACCCGGCGGCAAATCGCTTAAAAGCGTAAAGGTGGCAAAGCCGTTCATCGACTACGACTGCATCCTGTCCGTGCCGAAGCTGAAGGTACACGTCTGGTCGCTCTCCACGCTCTCGATGAAGAACATGATGGGCGGCATCCTGCCCAAGGGCATCATGCACGACGACCTGCATCAAAAGATCGTTGACTTGAACAGGGCGTTCGGGCCGGAGCTGACGGTCATCGACGGCATCGTGGGGTGCCAGGGCCACGAGCTGGCATGCGATCCCATTAGGTCGGACGTCATCGTTGCGGGCGAGGACTTCGTGGCGGCCGACGCCGTGGGCTCGTTCCTGATGGGCCTGTGCCCGGATGAGGTGCTATATTTGCAGCTCGCCAAAAAGGCCGGGCTCGGCGAGAACCGGCTCGAGAACATCGAGTACATGGGAGAGGACATCAGTAAGCTCCGGAAATACTATCGCATGTGAGCCGGGAGCTTCGAGCATTATATTTATGACCCATAGCTAATAATAAGGTGTCTAACAGGTGTTCAAATGGAAGTATTGTATTTTTACGAGGAAAAGGAGAAAAAGCCCGTCGATAAGCTCCTCGCCGAGGAGTTCTTCAAGAGGCTGGGGCCGGGCGTCCGGGAAGCCTCGCTGATGGGCGCCGGGCGTAAGACCGGCTATTATTTGTACGTCAGGGCCGAGAACCCCGAGAAGATGAAGGAGGCCCTCAGGCTCATCGAAGAGTCGAAGATTCCCCTGACGAAGCTCTCCGCGGAGGAGGAAAAGAAGGTCCTCGACGCCATCCATAAGGAAGATGAAGAGGCCGCCTCGGGCATGGGCGCCATCTTCGGCTAATGGTTTTTATTTTTCCGTAACGATATAGGCCTCCATCTTTTCGGGCCTGATAACCTCTTTTATTTTCAAGCCCATCCCCTCTAGCTTTTTTACTAAGTGTTCCAGGTTTCCTGAAGGACCGAGCTTGGCCACCTGCAAGACCCGCCCGTGCTCTTTTAATAACGGTAAGAAGCGTTTTAAGACATCTATGGATGCCGTGGGCTCCACGGTCAAGTCGTTCAGGATAACGTCATAGGGGCCATCCAGCTTCGCCACGTCCATGGTGAATGCGTCGCCAAAAACGACCCTCACATTGGAATACTCCTTTTCGACTTCCGCCAGAGGCCCTTCGAATTCGCGGCTGAACTCTATGCCTGTGGCCCGGGAGGCGATGCCCGAGGCGTACATCAGGAAGCCGCCGGCGCTTGAGCCGATATCGAGGACGACGTCGCCTTCGTGAATAATGCCGGACAGCTCCTGGATACCCTTAAGCTTAAAGTAGCCCTCGGGCTTATCCTCGCCAGTGAGGGCCACGGAGCGCCCGTACTCCACTTTTTGGGAGGGCTTCGAGGCCGTCTTGCCGTCAACCACCACCATGCCGCGCTCGATAAGCCGCTTCGCCCTGCTCCTCGATGCGGCCAGCCCTTCGTTCACCAGATATTCATCCAGCCTCATAGCATGAGACAAATGACATTAGTAATAGAAAAATTATCCCTTTTATCCACGTGTTTTATCGGGGATTTAAGTGGCGGAGCACTAAATATATATGCTATGTCGGACTATAAGAATAGGTACGAAAAAAAGGCCAACATTGGCCTAAAAGCCATTTATTTAATATCGAGAGATGACGTATAGTTTCATGCTAAAATAAGTGGAATTTTTAACGATACAAAATAGCGAGGTATAGCACAGAATGTCTAATGAGATACCGGCACAAACGTACGATGCGTCGAGCATACAGGTGCTCGAAGGCCTCGAGGCCGTCAGAAAAAGGCCCAGCATGTACATTGGCTCCACCGATTACAGGGGCTTACATCACCTGGTCTACGAGGTAGTGGATAACAGCATCGACGAGGCGCTGGCCGGATACTGTCACAACATCGACGTGACCATAAACAAGGACGGGAGCGTTACCGTCAACGACGACGGCAGGGGCATACCGGTCGAGATGCACGAGAAGTACCATAAGCCCGCCCTCGAGATCGTCATGACCATGCTCCACGCCGGGGGCAAGTTCGATAACCGGACCTACAAGGTTTCAGGCGGCCTGCATGGCGTAGGAGTATCTGTCGTGAATGCCCTGTCCGAATGGATGGACGTGTACGTCAGCAGGGACGGCGGGCTCTACCACCAGCGGTATGAGCGTGGAAAGCCGGTGACCGGCGTCGACAAGGTCGGCACCGCGGTCGGCACCGGCACCAAGACGGTCTTCAAGCCCGACCCGGGCATTTTCGAGACGCTCGAATTCCAGCGGGACATCCTTACTAACCGCCTCAGGGAACTGGCTTTCCTCAACAAGGGCATCAAGATAACTTTGAGCGACGAGCGGACGGGCGTTACGGACACCTTCCACTACGAGGGAGGCATCATCCAGTTCGTCCAGTACCTGAACGAGGGCAAGACACCCCTCAACGACAGGGTCATCTATTTCGAGAAGCAGAAGGACACGACCAACGTCGAGATAGCCATGCAGTACAACGATGGCTACAACGAGATCATCCTTGCATTTGCCAATAATATCCATACCACCGAGGGCGGCACGCACCTGAGCGGGTTCCGCTCGGCCCTCACCAGGAGTTTCAACGATTACGCTAAGAAGAATAACCTGATAAAGGGCGAGATGCAGTTCTCCGGCGAGGACATCAGGGAGGGCCTGACTGCAATAATCAGCGTCAAGCTTACGAGCCCCCAGTTCGAGGGCCAGACGAAGACGAAGCTGGGCAACAGCGAGGTCCAGGGCATAGTCGCGTCGCTGGTCGGCGAGGGGCTGGACGACTTCCTCGAGGAGAACCCGGCAGATGCACATAAGATCATCGATAAGGCCGTCCAGGCGTTCGCCGCGCGCGAGGCCGCCAGGAAGGCCCGCGAGCTGACCAGGCGTAAATCCGCCCTGGAGAATACGACGCTGCCCGGTAAGCTGGCCGATTGCAGCGAGCGGGACCCGTCTAAGTGCGAGCTATATCTAGTCGAGGGAGATTCGGCCGGCGGCTCCGCCAAGCAGGGCAGGAACAGGCTGTACCAGGCCATACTCCCGCTGAGGGGCAAGATCCTCAACGTCGAGAAGGCGCGGCTTAATAAGATACTTACCAGCGAAGAGATAAGGGCGCTCATCACGGCGCTCGGCACGGGCGTGGGCGAGGACTTCGCCATTGATAAGGCCCGGTACCACAAGATCATTTTAATGACGGACGCGGACGTCGACGGGGCGCACATACGGACGCTCCTGTTGACTTTCTTTTTCCGCTACATGCAGGAGCTCATTATCAAAGGATACATATACATCGCCCAGCCTCCCCTGTTCAGGGCTAAGAAGGGAAAAGAGGAGAGATACGCATACAACGAGAAGGCCCTGGCGGAGATCCTTGAGGAGATGGGAAAGAACGGGGTCGCCGTGAACCGCTATAAGGGCCTCGGCGAAATGAACCCGGAGCAGTTGTGGTCTACGACGATGGACCCCGAGCAGAGGACCGTCCTCCAGGTAACGCTCGAGGACGCAGTGGAGGCGGACCGGACGTTCACGCTGCTCATGGGCGACAAGGTCGAGCCCAGGCGCGACTTCATCGTACAGAACGCGAAGTTCGTAAGAAATCTGGATGTATAATCATATGCAAACTCATCAAGAGACAGTATTACCGGTTAAGATCGAAGAGGAGATGCGCAAGTCCTACATCGACTACGCGATGAGCGTTATCGTGGGCAGGGCCCTTCCCGACGTCCGTGACGGGCTGAAGCCCGTACACCGCAGGGTCCTCTTCGGCATGTACGAGCTGGGAAATACTTATGATAAGCCTTACAAGAAGTCCGCCAGGGTCGTGGGCGACGTCATGGGTAAGTACCATCCCCACGGCGACATGGCCATCTACGATACCATCGTGCGTATGGTGCAGGACTTTTCATTGCGCTATCCGTTGATCGACGGCCAGGGCAACTTCGGCAGCGTGGACGGCGACGGCGCCGCTGCCATGCGTTACACCGAGGTCAGGATGGCCAGGATAGCGGACGAGATGCTCGACGACCTCGACAAGGAGACCGTCGACTTCGTGCCCAATTTTGATGAATCTCTTAAGGAGCCCTCTGTGCTCCCGGCAAAGCTGCCGAACCTGCTGATAAACGGCTCCTCGGGCATTGCGGTAGGAATGGCCACCAATATCCCGCCACATAATATTTCCGAGGTGATCGACGGCACTGTTGCGCTGATCGAAAACCCGGAGCTAGCGCCCGCGGACCTGCTCAAGCTCGTCACGGGGCCCGACTTCCCGACCGGCGCCTTCATTTATGGCCGCGAGGGCATCAAGGAGGCCTATCTGACGGGCAGGGGCTCCATAAAAATAAGGGCGAAGGCCGAGATCACGGAAGAGGGCGGCAGGAACGTCATCCTGGTCACCGAGCTTCCGTACATGGTCAATAAGGCCAAGCTCATCGAGAACATGGCGGACCTGGTGAGGGACAAGAAGCTCGAGGGAATTTCGGATTTGCGCGACGAGTCCGACAGGGACGGCATGCGCATAGTCATCGAGCTCAAGAAGGGCGCGAACGCCAGCGTGCTGCTCAACCAGCTTTACAGGCACACCCAGATGGAGACGACCTTCGGCGTCAACAACCTGGCGCTGGTGGATAACCAGCCGAGGACGCTGAGCCTGAAGGAGACCCTGGAATTTTACATTAAGCACAGGCAGGACGTGGTGACCCGCCGCAGCCAGTTCGAGCTCAAGAAAGCCCAGGCCCGGGAGCATATCCTGGCGGGCTTGCTGGTCGCGCTCGACAACATCGACGACTTCGTCAACATACTCAGGAGATCTGCGAGCGCCGACGATGCTAAAGCCATATTCATATCGAAGTATAGCCTCTCAGAGGAACAATCTAAGGCCATACTGGACATGAGGCTCAGGGGCCTGACGGGCCTGGAGCGTAAGAAGATCGAGGACGAGCGCGCCGAGATGATCAGGCTTATCGGGCACCTAAAAGAAGTGCTGGCCAGCCCCAGGATGATACTCGACATAATAAAAGCCGAGCTGCTCGAGCTCAAGCGGAAGTACGGCGACGGGCGCAGGACCGTCATCAAGGAGTCGGAGGGCGAGATCATTGACGAGGACCTCATCCCGAGGGAGAGCGTGGTCGTCTCTATCTCGAATACCGGCTATATCAAGCGCCAGCTTGTGGACACGTACCGCACCCAGCGCAGGGGCGGAATGGGCATCATGGGCATGGAGACCAAGGAAGAGGACTTCGTGGTGGACGTGTTCGCCGCCTCGACGCACGATATACTCATGTTCTTTACTAACAAGGGCAGGGTATACTCGCTAAAGGTCTACGAGATACCCGATGCGAGCCGGCAATCCCGCGGGAAGGCCATAGTGAACCTGCTCACGCTGTTGCCGGACGAGTCCATCACCGCAATGATACCCATCAAGGAGTTCGACGACGGGCAAAACCTGATCATGTGCACCCGGGAGGGCACGATCAAGAAGACCGCCCTGTCGGCCTACAAGAACATCCGCTCGACGGGCATAATCGCTATCGGCCTGGACGAAGGGGACGAGCTCATATCGGTGAAGATGACCAACGGCAGCCAGGAAGTGCTCGTCGCCACCAGGAACGGCAAGGCGAACCGCTTCTCCGAAAAAGAGGTGAGGCCCATGGGCCGCCAGGCCGGAGGCGTCATAGGCATCAGGCTAACCGAGAAGGACAAGGTCATCGGCATGGAGGTCGTGAGCGAGGGCGCGTCTATTTTGACGGTCTGCGAGAACGGCTTCGGCAAGCGCACGCCTGTCGCCGAGTATACGCCCCACCACAGGGGCGGCCAGGGCATGATCAACATCAAGACCACGCTGCGTAACGGCGGCGTGGTGGCCATCGCCTCGGTCACCGACGATGACCAGCTGCTCGTGGTCACGCAAGACGGCATAATGATGCGCCTGCCCGTGAAGGACATTTCGGAGATCGGGCGCAACACCCAGGGCGTCAGGATCATCACCCTGAAGTCCGAGGACGATGCCGTCGTGGCAGTGGCCAAGCTCGTGTCCGGGAAGAAAGAGGAAGAAATTTAGGCGCGGGCGCATCACGTCGCCTGCCATGCCCTTTTTAATAAGATTTTTGCGCGTGCTAATTACTGACAAACTTTAAATATTAGCAGTATACATAAGATTGCCTACTATCATCGAACAATATATATACTCGAAGTAGGAATCTGGTTGGAGACTGATGAGGCCGCTTAACGTAACAGGAAATGCCCCGGCGGTGAGCCTTGCATGAGATGCGACACGAAGGTAAGGTGCGAGAGGAACCCGTCGGGATGCGCCATCTCGGGCATTTTGAACAAGAAGGGCAAGCGCATCGACGGCACCAAGGTCATCAAGTCCATCGCCCTCATGCACGACCGTTCCAACGGCCTCGGCGGCGGCTTCGCGGCATACGGCATATACCCGAGGTACAAGGATTATTACGCTTTTCATATCATGTACGACGACGAGGCATGCAAGAACAGGCTGGAAGAGCACCTTGCCCAGCGCTTCGTCATCGAAAAGGACGAGAAGATCCCTACTGCGAAGGTAGAAGGGATCGGTAAGGCCCCCATATTATGGCGCTACTTCGTGCGCGTGGATGACGCCAAGCTCGACGGCAAGCCGGAGGACGACTACGTGGTCGAGCAGGTCATGGACGTGAACTCTAATTTTGCGGGCGCCTTCATCTCGTCCAGCGGCAAGAACATGGGCGGGTTCAAGGGCGTGGGATACCCCGAGGACATCGCCAAATTCTTCAAGCTGGACAACTACAAGGCCTACCTGTGGACGGGCCACGGCCGGTTCCCGACGAACACGCCGGGATGGTGGGGCGGCGCGCATCCCATCTCCCTCCTCGACTGGTCCGTCGTGCACAACGGCGAGATCTCATCCTACGGCATCAATAAGCGATACCTGGAGATGTTCGGCTATAAGCTGGAGCTCTTAACGGACACCGAGGTCATCGCCTACCTGTTCGATCTATTAGTAAGGCGGCATAAGCTGCCCGTCAGCGTGGCCACGCGGGCGCTGGCGCCCCCGTTCTGGAAGGACATTGACCGCATGGCTCCGGCGCAGCGGAAGGCGTATGAGGCCATCCGCATGGTCTACGGCAGCGCCGTGATGAACGGCCCGTTCGCCATCGTCGTGGGCTGCAACAAGGGCATGATCGGCCTGAACGACCGTATTAAGCTCAGGCCCATGATAGCGGCTAAAAAGGACGACTTCCTCTACCTGTCGTCGGAGGAAGCGGGCATCAGGATCATCGAGCCCAACCCGGACGAGGTGTGGGCGCCCAAGGCGGGCACGCCGGTCATCGGGCTACTGGAGGAGGAAGTGGAATGACGACAGTGGCGTTACCGTCGACGGTGCCTCCGGAGTTCAGCGTTAACATCGACGAGAGGAAGTGCGCCCGCTGCAAGAAGTGCACCACCGAGTGCGGCTTCGGCGCCCTGGCGTACAGCAAGGAGTTCGACTGCATTATAGCTGATGATGCGAAGTGCGTCGCCTGTTTAAGATGCGTTACCATGTGCCCGAAGAGGGCCATCCGCATTGAGCGCAACCCGTTGACATTCAAGCCTAACGATAATTTTACCGACGATATCCGCAAGAACATCTATAAACAGGCCGAATCAGGGGGCATTCTGCTTACCTCGATGGGCTGTGACAAGCCCTATCCCATCATCTGGGACCACATTCTCATCGACGCCTGCCAGGTCACCAATCCCTCCATCGACCCGCTCAGGGAGCCCATGGAGCTGCGCACATACCTGGGGAAGAAGCCCGACCGCCTGGAGTTCGAAATAGACGGCGACGACATAAATCTTAAGACCGAGCTGGCCCCCAACTTCCGGCTGGACGTGCCCGTGATCTTCGGCGCCATGTCCTACGGGGCGGTCAGCTATAACGTTCACAAGTCCCTCATGCTCGCCGCCATACAAAACGGCACGCTAATGAACACGGGCGAAGGCGGCCTGCACAGGGACTTCTATCAATATAAGGACCATGTGATCGTGCAGTGTGCGTCCGGAAGGTTCGGAGTGCACCAGGAATACTTGAAAGCCGGGGCGGTCATCGAGATCAAGATCGGCCAGGGCGCCAAGCCGGGCATAGGCGGGCACCTGCCGGGCGAAAAGATCGACGAGGAGGTCGCGAAGACAAGGATGATACCGGTGGGCACGGATGCGCTCTCGCCCGCACCGCACCACGACATTTATTCCATCGAGGACCTATCGCAGCTTATTTACGCTCTCAAGGAGGCGACCGAGTATAAAAAGCCCGTATCGGTCAAAGTGGCCGCAGTACACAACATCGCCGCGATCTGCAGCGGCATAGTACGTGCCGGCGCAGACATCATCACCATAGATGGGTTCAGGGGCGGCACAGGATCCACACCCCGCATTATGAGGGACAACGTGGGCATACCCATCGAGCTTGCGCTTGCCGCCGTGGACGACCGGCTGAGGGATGAGGGCATCCGCAACCAGGCGTCCATAGTGGCGGGCGGCGGCATTCGCCAGAGCGCGGACGTCGTCAAGGCCGTAGCGCTCGGCGCGGACGCGGTCATGATAGGCACGTCGGCGCTGGTGGCGCTGGGCTGCCGAGTCTGCCAGAAGTGCAATACGGGCAACTGCTCATGGGGCATAGCAACCCAGAAGCCTCACCTGGTCTCCAGGCTCGATCCCGAGGTGGGCGCGCAGAGGCTGACGAACCTGCTGAGCGCCTGGAGCCACGAGATACAGGAAGTGCTCGGGGCGCTGGGCATCAACTCCATCGAGAGCCTGAGGGGCAACCGGGAACGCCTGCGCGGGATAGGGCTGGACGAACAGACGCTGGAGATACTTGGCATCAAGCCGGCGGGGCGATAAAATGATCCGCATCGACGCGAAGGACATGCATTACAGGGCCTTGAACGAAAAGATCAGGGAGCTGGCGGACGCCGGGGAGGTCGAGGTGGAGCTCGATAACGTCTGCGGGCAGAAGTTCATCGGGGACGGCCTTAAGGCTAACATGAAGATCACCGTCAACGGCATACCCGGTAATGACCTTGCGATATTCATGGACGGCCCCCAGATCGTGGTCCGGGGCAACGGGCAGGACGGCATCGGTAACACGATGAACTCGGGCAAGGTCATCGTATACGGGAACGCGGGCGACGTCATAGGGTACGCCATAAGAGGCGGCAAGGTCTTCATCAAGGGCGACGTGGGCTACCGCGTGGGGATCCACATGAAGGCTTACCAGGATAACGTCCCGATGATCGTCATCGGCGGCGGGGCCAGCGATTTCTTCGGCGAGTACATGGCCGGAGGCATCATGGTATTGCTGGGCCTCAACAAGGATGACGGTAAGCCACTGGCGGGCGACTACGTGGGCACGGGCATGCATGGCGGCATCATCTACGTGAGGGGCGACATCGACGACCGCTACCTGGGCCGCGAGGTAGTAAAGTCTGCGCCGGACGCGAAGGACATCTCGACGCTCGGCAAGCTCGTGGGCGAGTACTGCACCCACTTCGGCTGTGATTTCGACGAGATAATGAGGAAGCCTTTCATCAAGCTGGCCCCCAGGTCGCACCGGCCATACGGGAACATGTATACCTCGTAATACGGCCATCGTATCATCCATTATTTTTTATCGTTGCCTGTAATGGCCATAGGTCGGGATCCGTGGGGAGCGGGTGGAATCGGTTTTATAGCACGAAGGACCGCCGCAGGCGGTCCCCACAAAGTCTACCCTAAGCCACACGAAGTAACTAATAAAATAATTTTATGATGTTATCGCTAACGGGTCATTCCGGGTTTGTATCTTCTTAATAAAAAATCTTCGTGTGGCTTTGATCATGCCTTCGTTGGGACCGCTTCCAGCGGTCCTTCGTGCTTAAAACCGAGGGGTGTACGTGTCACACGCCCCCAGGACAAGGTCCAACAATACGCTAATCCTTATGGATACCCAAATCCATAGAAATTAGTAGAGGCTGCCCTACGGCCATCTTATCTGATATCCGGCATTTATCGCCCATAGTGCTTTATGGGCTCCCGTAAATCCATCTCACATGGTATTGGGCAGGATCATAGCGGCCATCATCGCGGTCATCGCCTTCGTTTTGGCCTGGCGGCTGCTTGACATTTTCCTCGGGCTCACATTCGGCATCGCCCTGTGGGCGGTCAAGGCGATACTGTTCCTCGCGCTCCTGTACGTCGTCTACTGGCTGTTCGCCGGAAGGCACAGGCTCCCTGCGCCACGATAATATCCCGGAGGGCCCAGGGACAGGACATTTGTTTGGTTAGCGAGCCGCCCATCTACGCATTTTAGACAACAAACATAAAATAGACCATACGATATATTTACCATTACTTTTCAAACGGCGGGGATGAGGTTTGTTCAAGCCTAAAATGTGTAAGAGCAACGGCCTGGAGGCATACCATCTAATCAATGGCGAGGGCGGCAGCTTCCTGTACGAGGGCAGCGTAGAGTACAGCGAAGAGGAGCTTTTCAAGGACGAGCAGGGGAGGACGTTCTACCTGGTAACGACGGAGATCGGCGGCCCTACGAAATATTACGTAGAAGTAGAGGCCGAGGGCAGGCCGATACCTGCGGGAGCAAGTAAAAAGGAGAAGGCCATATCCGACCTGGTCATTGCATCGCCGCGAGACGTGCCCGCCGCCGAACGGGAGCAGCCTGCAGCCGTGCCCGATACGTGCTTTGAAAGCCCCGAAAACGTAGTCGTGCCTAAGCCGGAGCCCGTAGTCGAGCCTGTGCAGGAGCCCGCGGCCCCGCAGCCGTCGACGGCCGAGGAGGCGCAGGCGGCCGTTAAGGCCATGGCCTCGCTGGGGGAGCATAAGCCTCATAAAAAAAGCAGGCTGAAGAGCCTGGTTATCATACTTGCGCTGGCCATCGTGGTCATCGCCATCGTCGTGGCAGGCATTTATATATATAAGCCTGGGCTGGTATCAGGCCTCAATTTACCGTTCATCGCGACGCCGACGCCGGAGCCGACCGTTACTCCGGTGCCTACTCAGCAGCCCACGGCGACGCCGGAGCCTACGCCGGGGTTACCCGGAGGGTCCGAGCTTTATAAGAGCCTGCTCGCGATCGGCCCGGCCATCGATGCCAACAACACGTCAGTCGTCTGGTTCACGGCCAACCATACGAACGAGGCGGGAGGAAGCTACCATAAGCTGGCCAAAGCCTGCGACCTGTTCGACTATGTGAATGGCCACTGGGCCCTCGCGCCCGGCGATACGCCGCAGTACGCCGGCGACAGCGCCCAGACGATGAAAGGCGACGACAGGGACTACAGCATATTGATGGCAGCGCTCACGCAGGCGCTCGGCCTGGACTCGCGGGTCGTCGCCGCATATGATGGGAATGCCATCCGCTATTATCCAGAGATCATGGTAGCGCCAAACGAAAGCGCCTATACGGACGCTAAGATGTACCTGAGGTCGAGGTATAATATCACGGACCCGTGGGGCCACACGAAGGGGAACGCCCACTGGCTGGGCATGGCCATGGGGAACAGCCCCGGCATCAAGGTCAGCGCTACGGATGAGTACTTCGTGGACTGGAAAGTGAACATTGAAAAATTGTAAAGCGCTTAACGGCGCTTCTCCCCTCTTTTCTTTTCCAGCTCCTTGCCCTCTTCGATGAGCCGCTTCACCTTTTGTCCACCCTTGTGGCCACCCAGGTGCCCGGCCTCTTCCACGGTCATCTTACCCGTGCCTTTCTTCTCCCCGGCCATATGATGATGCGTTAGCACGCATCATAAAAATATTAGCCGTGGATAAAACCGGGAGGCACTGTGACGACATCCTATATTTTTTATAATTTTAAAGTCGAGCGCATAGAGAATATGGGGGGCATTGACTCAACATGGCGGCGTGGAGGCACCACGGGGAATTCGGTGACTAATAAACCACAGCGGATTTTTATTACTCAAGGATAGTAAAGAGCGCTCCGCACGGCGTATGCCTCCTGAGGGACCCTAAAAATTTTTATTCATTCAAATTTTGATTGGTCCACGATATAATGGGGGATATATCCAGTCCCTATAAAAGTTCCTATTCTGCACGCTATTGGAAAATAAGAAAAAATGTTGAAGTGAGCGTATGATCTGGACTGATAGGAAACAATCTGCTAAGGTAACCGAATTTCATAGTCAACCAAAGCCGTCTCGTTGGGGCCGACTGTAATATTATCAATATAACCCATATTAGGGCCGGCATAATTCCGATAATGAAACACCGGTATGGGGTATTTATTCTGTAGGCTACTAGCGCCAGTTATGTTGTATAGAACGTTAGGTGCCACCTCCAGGGAATATCTGCCATTGTTATCCGTCAGCGCCGTAATTATTTTATTGTCTTTGACCGAGGTCACATTGATCACGACGCCGCTCCACCTTTTATAGTCATACATCCCCGTGTTAGGGCTAGGGCCTCCCATCGTATACCCACTACCTTCGATCGTAGACCTTGGCGTAGTTGTTAGGTTAATGTCATACGTCATTGTCTCGCCGGTTATATATACAGGCCAAATGGTATGTCGCAGTCCTTGGTATATGGCGGTAACATTATACATAGTATCGGGCAATATGTTTAAAATGTAGACACCACTATCGTTCGTTGTAGTAGTCCTGTGATCGATTCCGTCGGTAGATATCGCCTCAATACGAACATCGCTTGTGGCATAACCGTTTAAATAAACAATGCCAGTAATACTGCTTGACAGGTATGAAGGACTGGGTATAGGCGTTACTGTAGTTATATTATTTACCGGTGACTCTTGTTGATTACATCCGCATACCGAGGTAGTCATAATTATCATAATTAAGATTATTAAGATTTCATTTCTCATTCCTATCACCTCTTATACTTCTGGAACTGAACTCTAAACTCTGTCGATTTATAATAAATATAAAATCGGCAGTAAATAATTTTTTTACCATGGATTTACTGCCGCTTACCATATTTTCACATCATTCATCTTTTGTTACTCTTTGCCATCACTTTAGGGTACGTTTAACCCATCCTTATGCGTAGTAATGAAATGCCCGCTAGATGGTATTCCGCTCACACTCACATATTGCGCTGGATTTTGAACACTACCCATGTTAAAGACATCGGTCGGATTGTAAAACGTTGATCCGACCTGCGCGACCCATTGTTCTATGGTCGATTCATCATACCATGATTGGAGAGTCGTGTATGTTAATTCTACATCTGCGTCTAGGGAATCTATAAACGTACTTGTATCACTATCAGTATAGGTATTTTCACGAGCCTGTCCTGTTGCAGGATTATACAAGTACATATCGTAATAGTGTCCGCCAGCATTGTAGTTAAAGTAATATTCAATCGGACCGTTTACATAATCAAAGTATGGTGTTGGTACACTCTTCCACACATTGTTATCCCATAAAGCGATCCAGACGGATATTTCATTACTCCTGTGGTCTGAAATATACTCTACAGTGTCGCCAGCCTGATTGAGGTGGATTTCCAGTTCATGATAACTAGTATATCCAGCCGGAGGTAATGGAGACCCTGGCTTTGGGGTAATTTGCCCATATATATAATGGGGTTGCAGCCCATTTTTCCGTGTAAAACCAGATCTTCTCGTTTGTTGGTCGATGTCAACGGCGATACGGTAAAAGAATCTGTTTTTATCCATGGAACATTAAGGGCCGTTACATTATTATCTACGATATTGAAATTGTTAATTACCGGATTTATTTTGCCCGTTTTAATTAACTCATTTCTTAAATCGAGAAATGCTTTGTAGTTTGAAGTAACGATCAGGGCCACCCCCATAATTCCTATGTTAATTCTCTTTAACATATCTTAACCTCCCTTTATAAGCGTCGTCTTCGGGAGGCTCAGACTAAGTTTTATGTATGATAAAACCTAATCACTCATTGCCTTCGGGCACCTGCGTCCGGTCTTCTTTCCAGGGGGGCCGGACCCAGGTTTATTAGACGCTTATATAGTAAGCATTTATTTGGCTGTATATAAAGCTTCTGTCCATATCGCCAAACTGAAAATCGATGTTTGCTTAATCGTTAGAGAAAATATAAATACCCAAATTTTTACCTAAAATTTTAAATAATACAAAAAAGCGAATATTTACGTTGCCGATAAACTTTTTACAATTTATCGAATAATCGACGCTTGATGAATCCGGTTAATATTTATTTACATATGTGTCCGGCGGACATCAGCGCCCCTCTTGTCCAAAAAATCGCCGTGCCCGCCGTGGTTGGCGGTCAGGGCGTCAGCCGCACCCTGTCCCTCGGGAACAGGACGGCCTCGCGGATGTTATTCAAATTGAGCATGGTCTGGAGGAGCCGCTCGGCGCCCAGGCCCCAGCCGGCATGCGGGGGCATCCCGTATTTAAAGGCGTCCAGGTAGAACTTGAAGCTCTCGGAGTCCAGGCTCTTCTCCTCCATCTTTTTGACCAGCACTTCATAGCGGTGCTCGCGCTCTGCGCCCGACGCCAGCTCCATGCGCGGGTGCATTAAGTCGAAAGCCTTACATATCGATGGGTCGTTCTCGCACGGCTGCGAGTAGAAAGCACGAATGGCAGTAGGCCATTCGACGATGAAATAATGCTCGCCGATGGCCTGCCCTACGGCATGCTCAGCCTGCGTCGAAAGGTCGTCGCCGTACTCGATGTCGGAGCACTCCGGGTCCTTCCTGGCTATCTCGATCGCCTCCCTGTAGCACAGCCTTTTGAAGGGCGTCTTCGGCACCTGCAGGTCCACGTTCAGCACTTTAAGCTGGGCCTGGCAGTGGCCCTTCACGTACTCATAAGAATATGCGACAGTATTTTCCAGTAGCTGCATTACGTCTTCTTCGGTCGCAAAGGAAAGTTCCACGTCTATGGAGGTGGCCTCGTTGAGGTGCTTGCGGGTGGCGTGCTCCTCCGCCCTGAATATGGGGCCGATCTCGTAGACGCGGTCCATCCCGCCCGCCATCAGCATTTGCTTATAAAGCTGCGGGCTCTGGTTGAGGAACGCCTCGCGGTCGAAGTACGAGATGGGGAAAAGCTCAGTGCCGCCCTCCGTCGCCGTGGCCACGATCTTGGGCGAGGCGATCTCCAGGCATCCCTGAGACGATAAATAGTCCCTTATGCTCTTGACCATGTTGGCCCGAACGTAGAACACGGCGGTGACCTCCGGGCTCCGGAGGTCCATGAACCGCGAGTCCAGCCTCGTGTCGAGGTCGGCGGGCACCTTGCCGGTGGGGTCCAGCGGGAGCGGGGCCTCGGACCTGGCCAGCACCTCTATAGCCGAAGGGATAAGCTCATAACCATGGGGCGCCTTCTCCATCGCCTTCACCTCTCCCGTAACAGAAACCACCGACTCTCTACTCAATCCCCTGGCAGTGTCGATGATCTCCTTTGCCACCTTTTTCTTGGGCATGGTGACCTGTACCAGCCCCTCCCTGTCCCTGATAATGAGAAATGATAGCCCTCCGAAGTCCCTGACCTCGTGTACCCAGCCGTTGACGACGACTGTCGAGCCATTCATCTCCGGCGTGATGTCCCTGGAAAAGTGCGTCCTCTTTATCATTCGAACCTCTTGATAACTGATCTCGCGTGCGCTTCGAAGCCCTCGATGTTGGCGAGGGCGATGATGGTGTCCTTAATGCCGGCCAGGCCCTCTTTTTCGATGACCTGGATGCTGGTGGTCTTTATGAACTGCATGGTGCTCATGCCCGAGAACACCTTCGCGTAGCCGCCGGTCGGCAGCACGTGGTTGGCCCCGCTGGCGTAGTCGCCCGCGGCGACGGGCGCATAGTCCCCCAAATAGACCGTGCCGGCGTTCTGTATTTTATAGAGCACGGGCAGCGGGTCCCGGACCATGATCTCGACGTGCTCGGGGGCTATGCGGTTACAGACCTGCACGGCCACTTCGAGGTCGTCGAGCACGTAGATGCCCATGCCAGCCTTCTCGATGATATGCTTCCTCGCGGCGCCCTCCTTTTGTTTTTCGAGCTCTATTTCTACGGCCTCCGCCAGCAGCTCGGAGGGCGTCAACAGGATGGACATGGCGTTGACGTCGTGCTCCGCCTGGGCGATCATGTCGGCCGCGATGAAGGACGGGCTTGCCGTGTCGTCCGCGATCACCACGATCTCGCTCGGCCCCGCGGGCATGTCTATCTCGACCGTATCCCTCAAGCTCATCTTGGCCGCGGTCACGTAGATGTTGCCCGGGCCCACGATCTTCTCCACCTTCGGTATGCTCCGGGTGCCATAGGCCATGGCCGCGATGGCCTGCACGCCGCCCACCTTAAAGATGCGGTCGGCCCCGGCCATATCCAGGGCGGTCAGAGTCAGCGGGTGGACGGTGCCGTCCTTTCGCGGGGGAGTGCAGGCGATAATCTCCGACACCCCGGCCACCTTCGCCGGCACGACAAGCATGAGCGCCGTAGAAGGATACGAGCCCGTGCCGCCTGGCACGTACGCCCCCACCCTTTCCAGGGGCGTGAACTTCTGCCCGAGCCTGATCCCGGGCGATACTTCCGTCAGCCACATGTCGCCGGCCGGCCTCTGCAGGGCATGGAATGCCTCGATGTTCTCGATGGCCTTCTCGAGGTGCCCGATGGTCTCTATGTCGATGAGCTCCACGGCGTTGTACATCTCGTCCTCGGTCACTTCCAGATCCCTGAGATCCACGCCGTCGAACTGCTTCGTGTATTTTTTAACGGCCACGTCGCCGCCGGACCGCACGTCGTCGGATATCTTTTTCACCGTGTCCATGGCCGACGTGATATTTGTCCTCCTCTTAAAAATCTCCTCCAGCGCGCTGTCGTCGGCACCATAAAGCTGCTTGATCATCGGACCACCTTAACCAACCATTCTTTTGCATAATACATTACTAGGTGTTCATTAAACTTTCTTCTGAATACCAAAAACTATTTTCTATCGAAGGCGTTGTATCATTATCCTTGAAGGAATCCCATGAGCTATTGTGATGGCCAGACCGCTAATGGCCTCCGCATCCGTGTGGCGAAGGACGACGACGTGGAGAAGATGTACATGCTGGAGCAAATTTGCTTCGATATAGAGGCGTTTTCCACGCACCAGCTCCAGTACCTCATCAACACGAAGACGGCAATCTCCTTCGTGGCCGAATACCGGGGCGACTTCGCCGGTTTCGTCATCGGGCTGACCAACCGCAACCGGTTCGGCAGGTACGGCCGGGTCTATACTCTCGACGTGGACGACCGCTTTCGCCGTTTGGGCATCGCCTCAACATTGCTGAGCGCCCTTACCGAGAGCCTACGCCAGGCGGGATGTAATAAATGCTTCCTGGAAGTGAAGCTGGACAACGACAAGGCCATACCGCTGTACGAGAAGATGGGGTTCGAGCGGTCTCGCATCGTGCCTAACTATTATTCGTCGGGCGTGCACGCCCTAAAGATGAAGAAATCGCTTTAGGACGGGCTCTCGCAGGCTCGTGTTCTTTATCATGGCCGTGATCGCGATAGCGGCGCACGCCAGGTTCAGGGCCACGATGGCCGCCGATATCAGCAGCGAGCCGCTGCCCATAAGCCGCTGTACCTCATAAATATCCGTGCCGGGCGAGTAGTTGAGCGCATAGATCGCCGTGCGGAAGGCCATGAACATGGGCAGGGGAGCGTAATCGGATAATAACGTGAAGAACGCCAGGAGCGTAGTCACCGCCAGACCGGCCATCTCCATGGATACCGTGCCCGCCGTGCCCGATACGAACGAGTGGAGGGTGTAGGCGTCGGTGCCCAGGGGATTCACGTATACTTCGTAGACCTGGCCGCCTAGCGTCTTAATGACGAGCGCGTGGGCTGCCTCGTGCACGAAGCCATAGGAAAAGTTGGCGGCCCATAGGATGAGAACAAAGGCCAGCATGCCGAGCGCGCCGTTTTTAAGCATATTGGATAGCTGGCGATTTTCCTTTATATTCTTTCTCCTGTCGTGGAAATTTTATCGCTCATATGGCTGTTTCAGGCGTAAGACCTATCGAATTGAGCCTTTGCACGATAAAATTTGGATGTTAGCCTTCGCGTAATGAAATTTTAATCCTATATCGACCTTCATTTTCGTAGTTTTTATAAGGAATAATCTATTTATATTATCATGGTATTACTGGGGTAATACAGTGATATTATCATGTCCAAGATCAGCGCCGATATCCCGCAGGAGCTTTTAGATGACCTTATGGAGCATGTGGGCAAGGACAAGAAGTTCGTGAGCCAGTCGGACGCCGTCAGGACGGCCATCCGCAAGATGCTCGACTCCCTGGACGAGATCGACGAGCGGCATGGCAGGATAAGGAGGGAGAAGAAGTGAGCTCCATCGTGTTACTATCGAGTGGCCTGGATTCGGCCGTCGCATTCAAGATGGCCCTGGATGAGTGGGGCGCCGAGCTGGCGCTGACTTTCGATTACGGGCAGCGGGCGGCCGACAAGGAGGTAGAATGCGCTCGGAGGATATGCGAGCGTTATGGCGTAAGGCACGAGGCCATAGAGCTCCCGTGGCTCGAGGACGTGACGCGTACGTCGCTCGTCTACAGGGGCGAGCAAGTGCCGACCCTCACCGAGGCGGAACTCGACCGCGAGGCCAGGGCGCGGGAGACGGCGCACGCCGTCTGGGTGCCCAACCGCAACGGGACGTTCATCAACATCGCGGGCTGCTTTGCCGACGCCCACGACATCGAGTACGTCGTATGCGGGTTTAACGCCGAGGAGGGCGCAACGTTCCCCGACAACAGGCCGGAGTTCGTGGAGGCCATTAATAGGAGCCTGTATTATTCCACGGAGAACCACGCGAAGGTCATGGCGCCGGTAATAGACCTCGATAAGGCGGGGATCATCAAGAAGGGCGTGAGCATCGGGGCGCCCCTGGACCTGAGCTGGAGCTGCTATTATTCGGGCGAGAGGCCGTGCGGCAAATGCGAGAGCTGCGTTCGCAGGGCCCGTGCGTTCAAGCGAGCGGGAGTGCCGGACCCGGCTCTGGTGATAAAATGAAGTGTATCATCGCCGACGGGCGCATCGACTACGACGGCAGCCAGATCGGCTCGTTGTGGGCCTACACACGCTTCGGCATACAGGAGGACAGCATCGTCTGTTTCCGGGGAAGCTGTAAGATACCATTAAAGCACATGATAGACCTAGAAGATAAGATCCATGAAGAGAAGATCGAGTCCCCCGACATGCTCCATTTCATCGTGGAGCACTTCGACGTGCCCTCGCTGCGGATGGCATATGCGAGGCAGCGCTTGCTGGCCTGCATCGCCGCCGAGGCGCTCAAGGATATGGGCTTGATCGTGGCACGCAAGGGCGACGACCTATTCTATAATGGCCAGAAGCTGTCCATCTCCATTGCCTCTACCAGCGCTGTAAGCTGCAAGATACACTTCGGCATGAACGTCGAGTGCGAGGACTACATGAGCTTGGGTAAGATGGGCATAAAGGACGTCGATGGAGTGATGAGGCAGATAGGAGAGCAATATGCTGCCGAGCATGAGGACACGGAGCGGGACATGCGTAAGTCCCGGCCGCTGGAAGTGTATATGCAATGAAGGCTCCGATACGCGAGATATTCGTGAGCGTACAGGGCGAAGGGCCCTATGTAGGATACCGGCAGGCGTTCGTCCGGTTCCCCAAGTGTAACCTGGAATGTAAGTACTGCGATACGCCGAAGGACTGGAACGCGGGCGAGAAGTGCATGGTAGAGTCGAAGCCCGGCGCGGGCGAGTTCATCGAGTTCGATAACCCGTTGTCGTCAGAGCAGCTCCTGGGAATCATAAAGACGTATGAGCGTATCCACTCGGTGTCGCTCACGGGAGGGGAGCCTCTTCTCTACGCGAAGTTCATCAAGGACCTCAAGCCGTCGAAGTTCCCCCTGTACCTCGAGACTAACATGACGCTGCCGGAGGGGGCAAAAGAGGTAAAGGACGTTGTTAAGTACGTCTCCGGCGACTTCAAGCTGGAGAGCCAGTGCGACTTCAAGGGCCGCTACGAGAAATATTTTGACGATACGGCGCGGTCGTTCAGCATCCTGAGGCACACGAGCTTCCGGGACTGCTTCTGTAAGATCATTGTTTCTGGCGACGTCAGGAAGGACGACGTGTTGCGGGCGGTGGACCAGATAAAGGACTGCATCACCGAGCTGATATTGCAGCCGGTGACTCCTATGGGGGGCGTCGAGGCGGCATCGCCGAAGCTACTATTAGAATTGCAGGGGGCGGCCCTCGAGAAGGTCGAGACCGTCAGGATCATACCGCAGACACATAAGTTATGGGGTGCATTATGAAGCTAGGAGTGATCGAGTATATCGACGCGGCGCACTACCTGCCCGGCCACAAGACCTGCGGGCAGATGCACGGCCACACCTATACGGTGGAGCTGGTCGTCGAGGGCGAGAAGAGGGGCGCCGGCATGGTGGTCGATTTTTACGACCTGAAGTCGGCCCTGAGGAAGGCGCTAGGCGAGTACGACCACCGTTGTTTGAACGACGTTCTGGAGTACCCGAGCGTCGAGAATATCTGCGAGTCGGTCTACAGCCGATTGCAAGGCGAGATCACGCTGCCCTTCAAGCTCCGGATCTGGGAAGGCAAGGGTAAGTGGTGCGAGATCGGGGACCTTTAGGCTTCGTATTCTGTAGACTTTTTTTTAATATTGTTTACATCGAGTTATCCTTCGATAATAACTCGCGAAAAAAGCGGGGCAACGTGATATACATACGGGTCTAAACGATGCATAAGACCGAATAGGGGGTACATATCATGAAAATAAAAGATATCATGACGAAGGGGATAGCGTGCGTCGACACGAAATCATCCGCCGCCGATGCGGCCAGGAAGATGAGAGACCAAAATGTCGGCACTGTGCTGGTCATCGATGAAAACCAGGTAAAAGGGCTGATCACGGACAGGGCCATCGTGACCAGAGTGGTCGCGGAACAAAAGGACCCCAAAGACGTGCCGATAGCCGACGTAATGACGAAGAAGGTCGTCGGATGCAGCGAAAATGACGACATCATGGACGCGGTCAAGACCATGGGCGACATGAAGGTGCGGAGATTACCTGTGGTTAATGATAAAGAGCAGCTTGTCGGGGTCGTTTCGCTCTCGGACATAGCCCAGGAAATGAGGCCCTGCCTGGACTCCATGTTCGACGAGATCACCAAGGCCACGAAATAATATAACCGGGAAATATCGGGTTTTTAATAGTAGGGTGAGGCAACGCTCACCTTCTACCATATTTCCATACGATGAACCCGAAGGCGAGTATGGCGAGTATTGCTATGGCTATTCCCACGCCGATCCATGTGTTGCTTTTCAGGAGGTTCACATCTATGCTTTTTTGGTCGGTTTTTACCTCGTTACAGACCGCCCTGAGGTATAGTTTGTCGGTTTCCTGTGCTGCATCCGCCTTAGCGTAGACCTTCAGGGTGAACCGGTTGGTCTCGCCCGGGGCCAGTTCGTCTATCCTGTTCGGCGTTTCGACGGTCAACGACTGGGGAATGTCGTCCGCCCCTATGTCTAATCCAACGTTGGTAAGCTTGCCGCTTCCATTATTCTTCACCAGGACTTCAACGTTCTTATTCGTACCAGTATCCATCGATATGTTCTCGGGGCAGGTGAACTCCAGTTTGTAGTCCTGGTCCTTGCTCGTGTCGACGAATAATTGGAGCGAGCTGTTATCCACCCCGTTGGCGGCCATGATCGTGATGACTGAACTGCCCGTGCCGAGGGGGGTCGTTTTCACCTGGAAGGTCTTGCTGCCCTTGCTCTCCACGAACACTTTATTGATGACATCGGTACCGCTGTAAAATTTGACGTTCCAGTCCTTCGGCGAGTCCTTCACGACCAGCGAGTACGTCTTATCCACGACGCCGTTATTGCTAATCTTAACGTCGAACGTTACGGTCTCGTTCGATTTCACGGTCTTCCCCGGGAAGTCGCAGCTCAGGCTGACTCCCTCCAGGTTGCCCGTGTCTGCGCTCAACGCTGGTATGGGGATATAGCCAATGTATAACAAATTATCCAACACCTGGTATCCGGCTCCATTGTTGTCGCGTGGAGTCGGCCTGTAATCCGCCGCCCTCACCAGTATGCCGTAGTACCCGTTGGGCACCTGAATGGTGAACACACCGTTGGCATCGGTGGAGCCGGTGTAATACTGCTGGCCCACTTTATCCGTTATGGTAACGCTGGCATCCTTCACCGGCAGCCCGGTAGATGCATCCACGACGGTGCCCGACACGCCATACAGGCGGTCTATCATGATTGTGATAGCGCTGTCAACGCCAACCCTGGCGAAAACCGATTTTCTCGCGTATCCTTCCTTTAAAGCGGTAAAAGAGTATGTGCCCTCGGGCAACGAGAAACTCGTAAGGCCATCTGGCCCGGTGGTATTCGTTACGGATGAGCCCCCGAGGAGGACGCCGACGGCCACGCCGCCCACCGGGCCACGGCCATCCACCACCGACACGGTGATGGAGGAGTCTGCGATGGCTTGCGATGCTGATAATAGGAAAAAGCAGAGGATGAGCGGGAATACAATACGATTCATGCCTATGCCTTCACGGGCCTCGTGATATCCAGGAATATCTCGTTCAGCGAGGGCCGGTACACTTCTAGTTCGGTGACGACGCCGCCCGTCCGACACACGGCCCGGGACACATCCTCCGAGACATCATCGCTGGAATTAATAAGGTAATAGCCATCGTTCTTCACCACATAGGAGATCCCTGTGAGAGGCCTCAACGACTCCCTGACACGAGGCTCATCCAGCTCCTTCACCCTCAATTTCAACCGGAAACCCTGCCTCCTCGTATACTGGTCCACGAGCTCGTCAACGTTGCCGCATATTACCATTTCACCGTTCACGATGATGCCAATCCGGTCGCATACCGCCTCGACTTCAGGGAGGATGTGGCTGGTCATGAATATCGTCTTGCCACGGCTTTTCAGCTCTTTAACCAAGTTCCTGTAATCCTCCGCTCCCTGAGGATCGATACCGGCAGTGGGCTCGTCGAAAATAAGCACTTTGGGATCGTGGACGATAGCCTGGGCCAACCCGAACCTTTGACGCATACCCTTACTGAACTTGCCGATCTTCATGTCGATGGCATTCGCCAGGCCTACCAATTCCAGCGTGGAGACAATCTTATCATCCAGGTCTTTACCCCTCAAACCATACAGGCTGCCATAAAAATTCAAGTTACGTCTTGCTGTCAAATTATCGTAGAATCCGGCGGGGTCCGGAAGCACGCCACAGGAACGGCGGACATCCAGGACCTGGTGCACGATGTCAAAGCCGCAGACCTTACCAGAACCGGATGTAGGCTGAATCAGGCCCATGAGCATTTTAATGGTGGTAGTCTTGCCCGCACCATTGGGGCCCAGGAAGCCGAAAGCCTCGCTCTCGCCAACGCTCAAATCAAGGTTAGCGACCACGGCCTTCTGATCGTATTTTTTTGTCAGGTTTTGAGTTTCTATCACCGCTTTTTCCATCCCTTTACCTCCAGTTCTTCAATGCGCTTTTTTATCCTGTTTATTAAGCTATTCTGCCGTGCATAGTTCCTCAATTTTTCGTTAACGTCTTCTCCGTTCGACCTTACGCTAAATACTAAAACTTTTTGTGCATGATCCTCCATTTCTCTCATTGTCGCAAGGCCTAAAATAACCAGCGCATCTTCCGGCCTATACCTGTACCCGTCGCCTATCAATACGCCGAGGACGGTTCTTTCGTCGCATCCGGTGGCTGCTGCAATCTCTTCTTTCGTCTCCTCTTTCGGATATATGCTGCACAGGTGCGTGTAAATTTTCTTTCGGTTTTTACTTCTTTTAAAGGAATGGGTTATATGTCCCGGGTCACGCTGCTTTTCTGCTACATTATCTAAAGCCACAAGCCATCCCTCACCATTTGCCCCCTCATATTATAATAGCGGCTTTCATATATACCGATTACCGCCACAACATCTAACTACCAACTCCCACAGATAAATATTAAATAAAAAATGGCTTGGAATATGTTACAATCGTCATACGCCTAAGATATTATCGGTTAATTATTATATTAGTTTAAATACTATTTATAATTATACCATAGATAAAAACTTCTGCCTATGCCGTTCAACAATAAAAATAACCAAATTTTTAGGGGCTACATGCCAAAAAAATTGGCATGTAAACGTAAAACTTAAATAAAGGCCAATTTTACCATTGATTGGAGGCACGGCCCAAGGGTGCCAACACGCTACTGAACAATGCCCAAAACATTATTCCAGCAAACTTGCGCCCCAAAAGCCATGCCTTGGAGTTTCGCCCCAAAAGCCATGCCTTGGAGTTTGATAGAAATATGAGATTTAAATATATAATACCATTGGCACTCTGTGCTGTAATGGTAATGGCAGTGCTACCGGCGCATGCGAGCGACGTGGGGATAGCCCAGTGTAGTTCGCAAGTGGTCAATTACAAGAACGCCCAATGGGTGTATAACCCTTCCGGAAGTTACGATGTCACCTCGGGAGATCGTGTATATTGGAATAATTGGTGGTACCAAGGTGATAGCGGCTATCAGGGCACCTACCAGGTAGGAGGAATTAATAAATTCAGTAACACAGATAAGGCCATGATGAGGGATAGCAGTGGCAACGGGCTAATATTTGAGATAGGTTACCAACAGCAAGCAAGCGGTACTGCATATGCCAGTGTATCTGGCTCGCCTTCGTCGATTACCAGGTGGCACGATTACTACTCTGAGGACGACTGGTCCCTACATGAGACGAGCGGAAATACTCTTAGCCTATACTAAATATTAAATTTTTATTTTTTTGGTGAGACTATGAGCAGCAATAGCATGTTAATCATCGCCAAGAAAGAACTCGCAGGTTTTCTTAGTAACAAATGGGTCCTTTTTATTTTAGCGATTTACCTTACCTTAGTATTATCGTCGATTTTTTCGATGCGCGATCAAATACCTAGCGACGGGCTGGCGGATGGACAGCTTTTTTCAGTGATGCTTGGCTGGTCAAAGATGCTGATTTATTATGGGGCTATCATCGGCATGATTATCGGTTTTACTTCACTGTCCAATGAAAAATATGGTAATGCCTTGAGCACGTTACTAGCAAAACCCTTGTATCGTGATACGATAATTAATGGGAAGATCATCGCATGCGTAAGCTTCCTGCTAGCTATTTTCGGGCTAACGATATCCCTTTATATAGCGCTCGTGTTGATTATTTTTGGCACTTCTTCGGCTCACCTCCTGTTGCAGGTATTAAACCGAACTTCGATCCTATTCTTCATATCATTTTTATACACGATGATCTTCATGCTATTGGCCATGCTGATGTCCATCTTGGTGAAAAGGCAGAGCTTGGCATTCCTTTTAAGTATTTTATCTTATTTCTTGACTACGGCAATTTTACCGACGGTCAGCTTTGCCGGAAATATTTATAACGTGTTCGGCGAACAAGCCTATAATTTTGTAATAAACCTGTTTCCGAATTATGCTTATGGGATATTAGTTATGCAGGGGCTCTATGATCCGGCCTGTGATGTTATGAGCCTTCTGAGCACGAATTGGGCGAATTTTCTCTTGTTTCCCCTGTACGTGGTGATACTCATCGTTCTCTGCTACGTGTCTTTCCTGAGGAGGGATGTTTGATGAACCCGATGTTGATCGTCGCAAAACAGCAATTTTCGGATATCGTAAGGGAACCGTTAGTGATCATTATATTGCTTGTACTGATTATCCTGTCTTTCTTGAACGGTGCAGCTAGCATGAGCCTGCTACCATTATCCGATATCCAGCTTCTGGACGGCAATGACCACTTCCTCTCTGTAGGTTTGAGTAATACCTTATATCATACGTCGTTTTTATTGACCATGCTCTCCATGTTCATCGGCGTTTTCACCATCGCCGAAGAGCGGATGGGTGGCTCGATGAGCGTGCTTTTGACAAAACCCCTCTACAGGCGGGATGTGGTCGGCGGGAAATTCGCAGGCCTGGCCTTGTTCCTCTTCCTGGTGACAGCGATGATCGTAATGTTATGCGTATCGTCCATCATGGTATTTTATCGTGGCCCGACTTCGTTTGGAGAAATGGTATTAAGGGTATCCTCATATATCATCGTATTATCGCTTAGCAGTACGCTGACGCTAGGGATATCGTTCTTGATTGGCATATTTTTTAAAAATATATTCGAAATTTTATTATTTAATGGCATTTTTTTATTCCTTGATTGGCGATATACATTACCTCAGGCTTTAAATGGATTAAGATTCTTAATACCGGCAGGCCTATACACAACGATTATCGATGGAGTCAATCAACATTATATACTAAAAACAAACGTACCATACGATGTGTGGCTAAGCGCTGCCATGCCATACATATTATTCATGTTATTTGCGATAATAGCAGTGTTCTTATTCTCGTGTTACGTGTTCAACGCTCAGGGTAGGGATTAATTACTAGGAGGTAAGTTAGAATGTTGGATTTTCATATGATAAAACAATCAGTCCGTAGTTTTACGATCATTTTAGTGGTTTTTATTGCCTTAAACAGCATTATTGCGCCTTCCTTAGGCGATTCGCCTGGTTTAGATCAATCGAGTATTATTGCGATTGATATAAGTTCGAATCATAACCTCGCGCTTATGAGTAATGGGACCGTGTGGGCATGGGGCAATAACATCGAAGGCCAGTGCGGTATCGATATCACTAACGACACGCGTTTCATTACCAGGCCCGTTCAGGTTTCCGGTATTTCCGATGTTAAGGCCATAGCTTCGGGAGAGAGTTTTAGCTTGGCGTTAAAAAATGATGGCACGGTATGGGCGTGGGGGTCTAACCTTTATGGCGAGATCGGCATCGGTGTCCCGGCAACACGGACGTCAGCCGATAGTTATCCGCATCCCACCCAAGTCCGGGGGCTTAGTAACGTTATAGCGATTGATGCAGGCGATAAGTATGCCCTGGCCCTTGAGAACGATGGCACAGTGTGGGCATGGGGCCAGCACTGTGAGGGAACGCTAGGAGATGGGCAGCCTATAGATAGATTTGACGATAGTTATTTTTCATCGCCTACCCGGATAAGAGCCCTGGAGAACATTAAATCGATATATGCGGGGCCGGTAAATGCCATGGCCCTCACAAAAGACGGGCAGTTATGGGCCTGGGGGCATGGGTCACCCATACTAGGCGAACGGCAGCTTAAAAGTGCTATAAATGACAATTCTACCCCGGATGTTTTACCATTTATGGCGGGTATAAAAAGCGTGACCATGGGTACCGGGCATGCTGTTATACTTATGGATAATGGCACGGTATGGATATGGGGTAATAATTGGAGAGGTAAACTTGGCAACAGATCCGTACACTACAACGATATGTCCGCCGTGGAAGTTTCGTATACGCCGATAATGGTGCCCGGGTTGACGAATGTTATGGCTATCGCTGCGGGTATCGAGCATACCGTCGCTTTGAAGGATGATGGCACGGTATGGGCGTGGGGCGGCAACGGGTATGGTCAGATTGGTGATGGAACAAAGGAGGACAGGAATAAACCTGTTCAATTGCTATTATCGAACATAGCTATGATATCCGCCGGAGGGCAGAATACCGCGACCATCGATAGGGATGGCGTTTTACGAATGTGTGGTGCAAATACCTACGGCCAACTAGGAAACGGCTCGAGTGGGAACGAATTGTATGACAGTTCGCTCCAGATCATAAATTTAGGGCTCATCGCACAGGAACCTGATGTTTCCAGCTCAAATGTTTCGAAAGAAGACAACTCAGGCGTGTCATCTCAAAATCCGCTGATTAATAATATAATGAAGATAGCTGCCTTACTGGTAATTATTGCTATAATCGGAGCTGGAATACTATTTTATATAAAGAAGAAGTGAGGAGTGGTTTCTCGTTAATGAATGAGGATATAACATGATTTAAACCCCTTCGATTGATCCATCGGCGGGAGCATGAAGGAGCCGGCATTCGAGGGCGTGGGAAGCTAGTTCTAAGCCTAGCTATTGTTCTTATCCTAAGGGATAGGCATTCCTGATATTAAGGATGAATTAACAATTGTTAAAATTATATCATTTTATACCATAATAGGCTTGATTCGTAGCTTATTTCTCATGTAGCTTATACACTAAGTTATACCTAATCCTTATCGAATATTGCTATTATAACACCCACAAGCTGTTAGTTCTATTATATCGCTAAATTAGCTCTTAAACCAATAGCGCTCTTGGAAATATATCGATTATTGTCATATATAAACATACCAACGCTTGATAGTTAGATGTTGTGGCGGTAATCGTTAAGGTAACTTGAGCATACGATTATATGGTGATTCAATGGGTGTTAAACCAAATATTACGTTAGCGTTAGTGCTTTTCTTAGCACTTTTAGCCATAGTTTATGTACCGGTTTCCACGGTAGCGGCGAGCGCTGATAATACTACAAGCCAGGGTGGGTATATAGTAAAAGCGGCCGATTCAGTAAGGATCGCTTCTCCTAGTACTGTGTACGATACAATAACTCAGGGCGAAACAAACTGGCATTCAGTTGTAATAAATAGCTATACTACACTTTTAAATGTAGACTTATATTGGGGAAATTCAGCTAATTCATTACAACTAACGATATATTCACCGGATGGATATGTCTTTGGACCATACTATGATAATGACGATGGTAACATAGATGGACGAATAAATTGGGGAATATACAATCCTAATGGTATTGCCCAAGGTACCTGGTACTATAAAGTATATGGATATAGTGTTACTGGAACACAAAGCTATTCAATATAAGGTTATAAAAACAAATGATGATACTACATGCGAAGATTAGGATTTCTCTTATTATTTATTATCCTCATCAGTATACCCGTGTCTGCGCAAGTAGCTTCAACACCATCACTTGAACGAAAAGGAGGATACATATCGGGGCCTTATGACTCTTTGAAGAATATAACTAACCAAAATCTCACATATACGCAAGGAGCAACAAATACATTATCTTTTTGGGATCTTCCGCTATGGGTACAAATAGCCTGTGCTGTTCAAGCTTTAATAGCCTTATTCGTTTTTATTAAAATAGTACCAATAGTTATAAGTAGGCTTTCTACTCTACACAAAAATAAAAAGGCAAAAAGAGTTATGAAATATGTGATGGACTATCCCGGAAGCACGATTACACAAATATCTAAGGAAACGAACATTAAAAGAGATACCGTAAAATATTATATTTACCAATTTATTTCGAGGAACGAAATCATATTAGAAAAAATAGGAAGATACTCGCTGCTTTTTAAAGCCCCTGTACAATACGATATCTTTGAGAAAAAAGTCATTTCTTACCTTCATGATGATAAGAACAGTAAAATATTATGGGAGATGATTGAGTCTCCAGGGGTCACGAACGTTGAATTGTCGGAAAAATTCGGATTAAATAAGAGCACCATTCACTGGTATATTAAAAGATTCCAGAAAGACATGATAGTTACCTACAAAATGCAGGGCAACTTCAAGAAATATTATATGGATGAAAAGGCGGAAAAAATAATCAGGGATTATTACAAAGGCAAAGATAATAGATAATATTTGAAAATCTGGTAAGCCTTTAAGTGCGTATTGTTTGTTAGACTAATTTTCACGTTGCTTTTTTTCTAAGCGTAACTATAATATGAAATAAATATTATTTTACCATATAATAGTTGATGGTTATGGCCGCGGTTGTGGACACGAGGATAGAGGGCATGAAGGCCGACGTGCTCGAGATGATGGGGCTGGTGAGACGGTCTATCGAGGAGGCGGTGCGGTCCCTCGACGACCGCGACGTTGACCTCGCTAACGGCGTCATCCAGAGGGATGGGGAGATCGACGAGATGGAAAAGCGTATCGAATCGAAATGCCTGGAGCTGCTCGCCGCTCCCGGGAAGGCATTAAGGGCGGTCGCCGCCTCGTATAAAATGATAGGCGACATCGAGCGCATAGGGGACTACTGCGTTGGCGTGGCCAGCGTCACGCTCGCGGTCGCCAACAAGCCGCTCACCCCCTCGGCGCTGAACATCATTAAAATGGCAGAGATCGCGGGGCATATGATGCAAGCCTGTGTTGATGCCTACGGCGGGCCTGCCGCCCTAAATATTGAAGAGATGTTCGGCGAGGATAAGGAGATCGACCGGCTCTATAGCGATACCTTTGCCAGCGCGGTCACCTCGATCCTGGAAGAGCCGAATACCGCCACCAACGCCATTTACATGACCGTCGCCGCCCGCGCGATGGAGCGCATCGGCGACCACATTACCAACATCGCCGAGCGTATCGTATTTATTGAGACGGGACGGCTAATCTGGAGGAGCGAGCCCATGCACGTCCCGGAGTTCCCCTGACATGGCCATCAAGGCGGTCATATCGGACATCTATACCACCCTCATCGATATCAAGACGGATGAGGATGACAAGGACGTATACCGGCAACTGGCGTCGTATTTGAAGTATCAGGGCGTCTACCTGTCGGCCGACGAGCTCAAATGGTTCTTTTTCGAGAAGAAGGCCCTGCAGAAAAAAAGGAGCAAGGAGGCGTATCCGGAGATAGACTACCGACGCATATGGTACGAAATTTTACGGGAGAACCAGTATGCTTACTCCGGCCCCGATATCGATAAGTCGACCGTCGTGCCGGACATCGCTAAGCTCCACCGGGCCCTGACCGTGGAGAAGATCAAGCTGTACCGGGGCGTCTATGAGACGCTCGCCGGCCTTAAGCCCCGCTACAAGCTGGGCATCGTGTCGGACTCGCAGGTCGACCACGCCTACCCGGAGCTGAAGATGCTGGGCGTCTATGGGTTCTTCGATGCCGTCATCGTGTCGGCGGAGTTCGGATTCCGCAAGCCCGACGTGCGGCTATTCAACGAGTGCCTGAGACGCCTGGGCGTAGCTCCGCAGGAATCCATCTATATAGGCAACGACACGTCCAGGGACATCAAGGGAGCAAAGGACGCGGGAATGGTCAGCATCCTCATCATGACCAGGTATGGTAAAAAGGACCGGGACGTGGCATCCCCCGAATATACCATCGACCGCATCGAAGAGATAAACGCGGTGCTCAAGGAGCTGGAAAAGCGATGACCACAGTCACGGGCATAATGAAGCATTCGAGGCTTTACTATTACCTCAAGGATCGGAGTCTGTGGAAGGCCGCGCATCTGGGCAGGCATCCCCGGCTGCGGGTGGCCCGGCTAGGGGGCTCCCACGACGTCTACCTGGTCAAGGACGTGAAGCGCCATAAAAAGTTTATTTTAAAGTCCTTCGAGGGCCGGGGCACTCCGGGCCCCAGGTCGTTAAAGCACATGCATAAAGAGTACAGGCGCCTGAAGCAGGCGGACCGCCTCATAAATCACAGGGACTGGGTGCACGTCGTAAAGCCGCTGTGTAAAAGCGACCGCGGGGACTTTTTCGTAGAGCAATACGTATCGGGCACGCCGCTTGGCCATTACATGAAAGAGGCGATGGCCCGGGGAAGCGATGGCCAGCTCTACGAGAAGCTCACTGTGCTCGCGGGCTTCTTCGGGCTGTTGCACAAAAAGACGAGGCGGCGGTCCCGGATACGGTCCTCGACAATCCGCGGCGAGCTCAAGAAGCACGCGAGACAGGCGAGCCTGGGCGGGGCGTTCACGCCGGAAGAGCTCAAGGACATGGAGCGCCTCATCGACGAGGCGTGCTCCTGCGGGTTCGTCCGCCATGCCAGGAAGTCGCTGGTCCATGGGGATGCCAACCCCTCCAACTTTCTATATGGCCGGGGGCGGCTTTACGTCATCGACATGGAGCGGGCTGGCTATAGAGACCCCGTCTATGACATGGGCATGATGGCCGGCGAGCTGTTCCACTACGCGATGCGCTATGGCGGCGACCCCTATAAGGCCGACCCCTTCATCGGGCACCTCTACTGGATATATGCCGGCAACTACAAGGACCAGCTCGGGACTTTCATCAGTCTCACGAAACGAAATCCCCTATATATGGCCAACTCGCTGCTGCGCATCGCCCGGCACCCGTTCTTTAGCAGGGAGTATAAGCGGCGGCTGGCATACCACGCAAGGGAATGCCTGAAAAGCCTCAAAAAGTTCAACCGGTAAAGCCTGAAAACAAGTTTATACATGGAAGTGTAATTTAAAGTAGTGATTTTCATGGCAGGAGGACTCTTAAGCAGGCTCACGGCCACCATCAAGGCCAAGTTGAGCAAGCTACTCGACATGTTCGAGGACCCGAGGGAGACCCTCGACTATTCATATAAGCGCCAGCTGGAGCTGCAGGCCGATGTCAAGAAGGGCGTCGCGAACGTCATTACCGCCCGTAAGCGCCTCGAGCTCCAGAAAAGCAAGCTGGAAGCTAACATAACGAAGCTCAACGAGCAGGCCCGCGAGGCCGTGGCCGCCGGCAGGGAAGACCTGGCCGCCATCGCCCTTCAAAGAAAAATGGACATGATGACGCAGGTCGACTCGCTCGCCCAGCAGATCCAGGACCTGCAGAGGCAGGAGGACAAGCTGAGCGACACGGCCAGGAAGCTGGACACGAAGATTGAGCTGTTCAGGACAGAGAAGGAGACCATCAAGGCCCAGTACTCTGCGGCCGAGGCGAATGTGAAGATCCAGGAGGCCACGACGGGCATCGGCGAGGAGATGGCGGACGTGGGCTATGCGGTCCAGCGGGCGAGGGATAAGACCGAGGAGATGCAGGCCCGCAGCGAGGCGATCGACACCATGGTGGCGCAGGGCACGATCGAGGACGTCATGGGTAACAAGGACCTGGTCGACCAGGAGCTCACGAAGATCAAGAACGAAGCCGCAGTAAAGAAGGAGCTCGAGACGCTGAAGCAGGAGGTCAAGCGATGATCATACGCATCATGAACGAGAACCAGTACATAGTGCCGTCCCTGTACTATGATGACATCAATCAGATCGACAACGAGATCGTGAAGCTAATCGCCAAAGGGGATGAGAAGGGCTTTAAAAAGAAGTATGGGGAATTGATAGCCCTGATCCGGAAGAACGGCGTGCCCATGGACCCGAAGACGCTCAAGGAGTCCGACCTCATCGTCCCGCCGGCTGACACCACCTTCGAGGAAGCTAAGAGGATATTCACCGGCGAGGGGCTCATACCCGGCTAAGACGGGAAAGCCCCATCTTTTTAATTTACTCTCGAGCTTATCATGTCGATGAAGCTTATGATCAGGCTATCGCTGGCCGTCGATCTGCTGAACTTCCATGACTGGGCCGAGGCCACGCTAAGCCAAATCTCCTTATTATCGAACCCGACGGACTCCAGCTTATTCAGGTAGACATCCATAATTCCGTTCGACCTTTTTACCCGTATCCTGTTATCGTAAAGCTCCAGGTTGACCTCGGCGAGCTTGAGGTGAGATAATATCCGGTTGTCCGACATAACGGCCCCACACTAATTGTTTAATATGTTCCCATATATTTATTATTCGAATCGGGCCCCGGCTAGAAGGGAATACCCCATATAGGATACCAGTAGTCGGGGCTTTCTACCGGCAATTCGTCAGATACCAGGGATTTTAGCCTGTACTCAAGCGCTGTGTCCCTCTCCTTGTCGTTTTGCGGTATGAATGGATAAAACCGGCCGCGCCGGTAGTTGTAAACCAAGTAGAAGGCTTGCGTGTGCTTTTTAAACTCGAACACCGCGCAAAGGATGTGGTCGCCGAAGCCGCCGTCGATGAGGAGCTGGCTCACCATGTGGATGCCTGCCACGAGGTCGTCTATGGAAGGGCTCTCCAGCACCACCCAGGTGAAGTGGTACTCGTCCTCCGCGACTTTGTAGCGGCCGTTGAATTCGCTGTTATTTAAAATGCTCACGATGTCGCCTTTGACGTCCTCGAAGCTTTTCGTGTCATATGCCCTGAAGCAGATGCCCGCCTTCCCGGAAGGCCTGATGTCGAGGGCGTCCTCCATGGTCACGCAGGCCGGGGCCAGCTTGAAAAGGTCGTCTGTCTTCGGGGGAGACAGCTTTCGAATGCCAAAAAGGGCGTCAAGAATACCCATACGCTACTGGTACCCCATAGTACGTTCCAGCTTTTCCAGCTGCCTGATGCGCTTTTCCAGGCTCGGGTGGGTGGCGAACAGCTCGAAAATGCTCCGGCCGCTGATGGCGGGCACGATGAAAAACTGGTTCAGGCCCTCCTCGCTCCGCAGGTCCTGCTTGGGCATGCGCTCCATCTGGCCGCTTATTTTAAGCAGGGCGCTGATGAGCCATGACGGCCGGCCCGTAATCAAAGCCGAGCCCCGGTCCGCCGCCAGCTCCCTATACCGGGAAAGCAGCCTCGTCAGCAGGAGGCTGGCCACGTAGACGAACATAGATACGATGTAAACGATGATAAGGCCGCCGGAGTTCCTCCTGTCCCTACTGTAGCCTCCATACATAAAGGACATGATGAAGAAGTATGCCACCGTAGAAAGAAAGCTCGCTATGGTCATGACCGCCACATCCCGATTCTTGACGTGGCTCAGCTCATGAGCCAATACAGCAACGATCTCGTCCTCGTTGAGACGGTTCAGCAGGCCCTGGGTGGCCGCAACGACGGAATGGCGCTGGCTGCGCCCCGTCGCAAAGGCATTGGGCACGTCCGTGGGCACTATCGCCACGCGGGGCTTGGGCAATCCCGTCTCGGCGCAAAGCCTGTCCACTATGGCGTGCAGCCGGGGCGCCTGCTCCGGCGTCACTATCTTTGCGCCGCTGCTCATGAGCACGAGCTTATCTGAGAAAAAGTACTGGATGCCCAGCATTACGGCCGCGATGACCATTAGCATCGTAAGGTCCACGCCCAGCCAGTACAGTACTGTCAGGAAGCCTAGATAAATTGCCCCGAGGATCACCATAGTGAGGAGCATCCTGAGGCTTAAGCCCAGGTCGACGGGCCAGCGTATCACCCGTTGATTCATCCAATCATTTTTATGGAGCCATATCTAAAGGCATTGTGCCTATTTAATGAGGAAAAATACGACCGCCATCATCGCATATAACGCTATGAGCTGGACGCCCTCAAGCCAGTTGGACTCCCCGTCCGCCGAGATCATGTTGGCGATGAGCACCGCCGCGATGACCGCTACGACCTCGAACTCATTAAAAACTAAATTCATGGGGTTGCCCCATAGCCAGCTAATGAAGACAAGCACGGGGGCGATCAACAACGCTATCTGGGTGCTGGAGCCCATCGCTATCCCCAGGCTCAGGTCCATGTTATTTTTAATTGACATCATGATGGCCGTGCTGTGCTCCGCAGCGTTGCCAATGATGGCGACCACGATGACGCCGATGAACAGCTCCGTGAGGCCGAGCGACTGGCTCACGGTCTCGACCGCTCCGACGAGGAACTCGCTCTCCAGCGCTATCACGGCCGTCGTGAGTACCAGCACCATTATTGCTTTATTCCTGGGCCAGTGGGGCTTACACTCCTCGCCTCCGCAGTCGAAGAGGTGCTTATGGGTCTTTAGCGAGAATATCAGGCTGCATACGTAAGTGACGATAAGTATGGCGGATATGCCCAGGCTTAACGTTTCGACCGTATTGAAGTCGAACAGGTGTGAGACCAGGGCAGGCATTATCAAGCCCACGGCTGCCAGGGCGAGCATGGTGGAGTTCACGCCCTGCACCCTGGAGTTGAACGTCTGTTTTTCCCTTTTCAGCCCGCCTAAGAACATGCTGCACCCGGTGATGAGCAGCATGTTACCTATGATGCCTCCCGTAAGCGATGCCTTGACGACCTCGAAGAGCCCCGCCTGGAGGGCGAAGATCGCGATGATAAGCTCGGTGGCGTTCCCGAACGTGGCGTTCAACAGCCCGCCCACCCCGGCCCCGACCTGCTTCGAGAGCTCCTCCGTGGCCTTGCCCATGAACCCCGCCAGCGGGATGATTGCCAGGGCAGCGGCAATAAAGACAAGGATGCCGTTCGCGTGGATCAATTCGAGCGCTATGCTAATGGGGATGAATACGAGCAAGATGCCCAATACGGTATCGAAGCCGAGCCTGGTCATGCACCAGTAATACCGCAAGGGCAATATATAAGCCTATCCGATGACCGCCCTTGCCATGAGCGAATATGCGCTCTATGAGCGGTCGTATCACAGGCCTTGTTTATTAAGTAGCGATTTTACATAGCATAATCCGATTTAATTATAAAAATAAATCGAATAATAATATAAACTTCACGAACTAAAATATGCACCGGGGTGGATTAATTGGATTTATCCAGGATTAAAAAGCCCCTGGCTATACTGATAGTTGTCACTATGGTAAGCGCGGGACTGTTAATGGCCGTGAACAGCGTAATCGGCCAGCAGTACCCGCCAGCAGGCCAGGGGGGAGACCAGAGCCCGGCAGTGGGAGGAGGATACGCCATACCGGGGATACCAGGAATAAGCCTGGGACCGGGGACGAACACCGTAGCTCTGTCGGTAAGCATCGCATCACAGCAAGGAAGCCAGATATACTTCCAGGTGAATAGCTTTGCCACCGTGGACCAGCAGTCGCAGACGGCCACCGTTTACACGCTGAGCCAGGCGCTGCCGGGCATCATGGACACGAGCAGCAACAACGTGCAGATCGACATCAGCAAGCTCCAGTCGTCCATTCAGTCGACACAGCAGGCGAGCATGAGCGACCTGTATAACATACTAAGGCCCTCCGTGAATACGCTCATGGTGCTCGCGCAGGTCGCGCAGCAGGGCACGCAGGGCACGCAGGCGACCTTCCAGGTGCAGAGCCTCCAGGTCATCATGCCGGACGGCCAGGCGAACGTTTTCAACCTTAGCCAGCCGATGTCCATCGTCGTAGACTCGTCGACCATGAGGGTTTACACTGTCGGGTTCGAGCAGATCTACAATTTGGTCAACACGTACATCGTGAACGTCCAGAACAACTACTACACGAACATCAATTATAACATAATAACCGGACCGACCATCGTGGTAACGCCGCCGATCGTATACCCGATAATAACGCCCATCGCGTTCCCGGCCGTGTGGCCAATATACTTCCCGGTGCCGGTGCCGGTCCCGATACCCGTGGTAACGGTGACTCCGCCGCCGCCGTCGGTGACCCCGACCATGAAGCCGACAGTATCGCCGACCATGAAGCCAACCGTGTCGCCAACGGCATCGCCCACGGTGTCGCCTACTAAGAAGCCGACGGTGTCGCCCCTGGTGTCCCCGACGGTATCTCCGAAGGTGTCGCCTACTAAGAAGCCGACGGTGTCGCCCCTGGTGTCCCCGACGGTATCTCCGAAGGTGTCGCCTACTAAGAAGCCGACGGTGTCGCCCCTGGTGTCCCCGACGGTATCTCCGAAGGTGTCGCCGACCAAGAAGCCCACGGTCTCGGCGTTAGTGTCGCCGACCAAAAAGGCGACATTCACGCCATCGCTTATAGCGACAAAGAAGCCGGTCACTACGTTTAAGCCGACAGTCGGCGGAGGCGGTGGCATGCCCATAACGACCAAGAAGCCGTTCACTGCCACGTACAAGCCGCCGACTGGCGTAGGCGGTGGGATGAAGCCCATTACTACGAAGAAGCCATAAAAAGGGCGGACTAGAAGTGAGACGGAAAGGTGCACGGGAGGATTGCCATGCACCGACGATTTTTTTATCCTTCTAAAGGCGGACGCAAAAGTTTAAACGCTCAGCCCCGTATTTATGCCTTGGATGATAAAGCCGGATTTCAATGACGGGCTGCTGCCGGCCATAGTACAGGACGCTAAGACCCTCGAGGTCCTCATGTTCGCTTACATGAATGAGGAGGCCTTCGACCGTACTCTCGAGACGGGATTGGCCCACTACTATAGCAGGAGCCGTCGAAAGCTATGGAAGAAGGGAGAGGAGTCGGGCCATGTCCAGCACGTAAAAGAAATCCGTATCGATTGCGACCGCGATTGTTTATTATTATTGGTGAAACAAGAAAACGCGGCCTGCCACACAGGATATGTATCCTGTTTTTATCGCGATATCGATGGACATATCGTGGGCAAAAAAGCATTTGATCCCACTGCCGTATATGCCGGAGATGCGCACAAAACAAAACAATGATTTATAATTTTCAGCACCATAAATGTAGGTGAGCGACGATGAAATTAGTTCCGGATACCAGCGTTATCATAGACGGCCGTATCACCAGGATGATCCGCTCCGGCGAGTTCAGGGGGGCCAGGGTCATCGTCCCGGAGGCAGTGGTCTCCGAGCTGGAGGCCCAGGCCAATGCCGGCCGTGAGATCGGGTATAATGGCCTCGAGGAGCTCAGGAAGCTGCAGGAGATGTCCAAAAGCGGGGACATCCACCTGGAATACGTGGGCTCCAGGCCGACCCTTGAGCAGGTGAGGCTCGCCTCCAGCGGCGAGATCGACGCCATGATAAGGAAGACGGCCGTCGACTACGACGCCGTGTTCGTGACGAGCGACAAGGTTCAGGCCCAGGTGGCGCGGGCGAAAGGCATAGATGTAAGGTACATGAAGCCAGAGCGCGGGGAGGCCAAGCCCCTTTCCCTCATGAAATATTTTACCGATGATACGATGTCGGTCCACCTGAAGGCGGAGGTCGAGCCCATGGCCAAGCGCGGCTCCATCGGGGACATGAAGCTCGAGCGCATAAGCAAGAACAAGCTCACGGACAGGGAGCTGCTCGACATGGCCCACGAGATACTGGAGAGGGCCAAGGTGGACCCGAACGGCTTTATCGAGGTGGAGATGAATGGCGCCACCGTGGTACAGCTAGGGACTTTTCGCATAGCCATCGCCACGCCCCCCTTCTCGGACGGCGTGGAGATCACGGCAGTAAGGCCCGTGGCCCGCCTGAGCCTGGAGGACTACAAGTACAGCGGGGTCTTCAAGGAGCGCTTGATAGAAAAGCGCCGTGGCATCCTGATCTCGGGCCCGCCGGGCGCCGGCAAGTCCACGTTCGCCCAGGCGTGCGCCGACTTTTTATTCGGCCACGACTTCATCGTGAAGACCATGGAGTCTCCCAGGGATTTGCAATTGCCCCCCGCGATCACGCAGTACGCGCCGCTCGACGGCAAGATGGAGAACACGGCGGATATTTTACTGCTCGTGCGCCCGGACTATACCATTTATGACGAGCTGAGGAAGACCCCGGATTTCGCCGTCTTTGCGGACATGCGGCTGGCCGGCGTGGGCATGATAGGCGTGGTGCACGCCACGAGGGCTATCGACGCCATCCAGCGGTTCATCGGCCGCGTCGAATTAGGCGTCATCCCGCAGGTCGTGGACACCGTTGTGTTCATCGACCGCGGCACCATCGAGAAGGTCTACGACATCGACTTTACCGTGAAGGTGCCCCAGGGCATGACCGAATCGGACCTGGCGAGGCCGGTCATCGTCGTGAGGGAACTCGAGTCGGGTAAGTCCGAGTATGAGGTATACACGTTTGGCGAGCAGATCGTCGTCATGCCGGTGGCCGCTGAAAAAAAAGCAAAGGCCTCGTGGAAGGCCATCGAAAGGGACATAAAAAGAGAGGTCGCCAAGTACGCCCGGGGCAACGTCGAGGTGGAGATGCTCGGGGACAGGAACGCCGTCCTCCGCGTCAGGGAGAAGGACATACCGGCCATACTGGGCAGGGGCGGCCGGACCATCGACCAGATCGAGAGCGCCACGGGCGTACACATCGACGTGCGTCCGCTGGAGGGCAGGCAGGTTGAAGCCTCACCGGAGGCGGGCGAGGCCATACCGGTAAAGGTGGAAGAGGTCAAGAAGCACGTGGTCATCGACACCGGAAAGCGCTACGCCGGCAAGACCGTCGAGGTTCTCGCCGGGGGCGATTACCTTTTTACCGCGACCGTCGGGCGCACCGGAACCATCAAGATACCCCGGGGCTCCAGCCTCATCGACCGTATCCTCAGGGCGCAGGTGCAGGGCGAACCCATCACCGCCCGCCTCGTTTAAAGTTCTCTAAGTCTTAAGAAGGCACTATGAAGCCTATTAAGCTCGCGAAGCAGTTTCACACAAAGCTCGCGAGGACGCGAAGAGCGCGAAGACTTTTTTAGATGCAAGACACAAAGGTATTGAAGATTAAGAAGGCTAAGGCAGTGTCCGGGGTTTTCTGTAAATTTGTATGGGGGCATCGTGTCGTGCTGTCCCTCTACCCTTGTAGATATGGGATCATTGGCCGGATCTTATACAGGTATGAATAGTGTAAAATGCCTGGTCAGTGCTTGTCCCCATTATGTTGTCGTGGTATGGATAGTATCAACACGGAGGCACGGAGATTTTTTTATAACTCAATGGGGTATGCAAGGGCGCTCCGCGCGGCGTCGCCCCTGAGAGACCCCTTGAGACACGGAGGACACGGAGGACTCATTTTTCGCTTTTCTGAGGCACGGAGAAGACAGCGGCACTGCTGGTGAAAAATGGTTTTAGTGAATACTGGTCTTGCTATATACAAGTTGTTTATTCCTCAGCCGTGCTTCTGTCTTCTCCGTGCCTCTAAAACTAATAAACCCCCCTCCGTGTCCTCCGTGTCTCAGGGGGTCTATCAGGGGGCGAAGCCCCCTTGAGTTATAAAAAAAAGTCTCCGTGCCTCCGTGTTGATACTATCCATACTACGACGGCATGACTATAAGCTACCACTATAGTTAGAAATTACAGAAAATTTGGGACAGTATCAAGGCTAAGACAGTAAAGTACTATCCTCTTATCTACTGGCTTCCTTAACTTTGAGGTCTTAACTTTTAAAACTTAGCGTCTTGTATCTAAAAAAAGTCTTCGTGCTCTTCGCGTCCTCGCGAGCTTTGTGTGAAACTGCTTAGCGTCTTAATAGACTTCATAGTGCCTTCTTATAACTTAAGGGGCTTATTACTTTCAGAGCGCTTGCAACTAAGTTTTATAATACTTATTCTCTTAGTATGGGATGGCAATGCTAAAATAAATCATTGCCTTGAGATGATATAATGAGCTTGAGTTTCGCTAAAATAACGAAGGATAATGTGGACGATTTGATGAGCGTTTGCGGCAACATGCCCGGCATGAATAAGCACCCCGCGTTCGTAGAGGGTCGAAAAGCCCGCCGCCAGTGGCTGCTGGACACGATCGAAAAGTTCGGCACCGTCGGCATGCTGGCGTATGGCGGGGATGGCAAGGCGAGGGGCTTCGTCGAGTGCGTGCCGGCATCGGCGCACCCTATGGGCATATTTTCGCCCGACGTAAAAAGAACAGCAATCATCGACTGCGCCTGGTACAGGATGGACGGGAATGGCGACGAGCTGGCGGGGCTGGCCATCAGGAATGCCATCCTCGACGAGATGTTCGCAGGAAAATTCTTCGACAAGCTGCTGGGGAAGAAATGCCGGTACGTGGACGTGCTCACCCTGAAGAACGCCCCCATTATGCAGTATGACTTTTACAGGGACTACGGGTTCAAGGACGCAGTCGAGTTCACGGGCCACGCCACGGTCCGGTACCTGCTCAGGTACCCCGCGTTAGGCGACTCGGTCGAAGGGAAGGCAGAGCAATTAAGCTTCGGCCCCGATGCGGGCAAGAACGTGCTGGTCATTGGAACTTACAGCCAGTGCCACCTGCCCGGCATGGTCGCGGAAAAGGTCACAAAAGCGGTAGAAGGCATCGAGGGCCTCAAGATAAAGGTGGTCGACTACTGGGAGACGGGCATGCCCGCATTATGCGAGCCATCCATCAATGGCAGGCCGGCGTTCGACGGGCCGGTGTACTTCATGGACGACGAGAGCATAAAGGAGGCGGTCAGCGCCAAAATGATCAAGTAAAAAACCTATTTTTTTAAGAAAATATAAATTAAGGTTATACTACTGTCCTTATTTCGGATGGTCCCGGGGTTTATTTTATGACGGGCCTTTCCGCCGGCGTCGTAAGCCACAGGTAGAGCGGGTACAGCATGTAGATGGCCGCCAGGCCTACGATGATATATATCAGCCTGGTGATGATGCTGGTCGCCACGGGGCCGAAGATCGCGTCTACCACGTTCACGCCGAATGCGACCAGTAACCAGTTCAGGCCGCCGATTATTAGTAAGATGGCCGCAATTATCAGCAAGGGATCTCTTTTGGCATTCATATTATCACCACTGAATACATTTAAAACCAGATATTTATATATTATTAAATGTTATATTAGCAAATCCGGCCCATATCGCCGTTAGCGTGGGTGTAAGCAGGGCAGTTCCATGTTTTAGTTAGCGCTTTTTCGCGCCCCGCTCGTAGAGTTTATATATCAGTATGGATAAGTAGGATGCGCGTGGGCGAGTGGCCTAGCCAGGACATAGCGCCGGCCTCCTAACATTTTATTAAATGGGAGCGAGCCGGATACCGTGGGTTCAAATCCCACCTCGCCCGCTGCTAGTAAAATTTAAAACTCCGAAGGAGTTTTGATAGTTAAAAGTTTTTGAAAGGCTGGCGGAAAACTTTTTTCAAAAAGTTGTCCTGCTACTACGAGAAAATACATTACTTAGGCTTCCTCTTAGCGGGTCGACGCCCCGCGGATGCGGGGCTACTCGGCGTTTTGGGTGCTGCGGTGTCGGGGCCGGTAAGCAAGAGCGCTCCGCGCGGCGTAGCACCCCGCTTCGCATGGCCGCTGATGCGGCATGCTCGCTCGCAAGCCCTAAGCAGCGTTTTACCCTTCGGGAAAAACGCTCATTGCCCCGCCATCTTCGCAGCCGCTGATGCGGCCAAGTCCGAAACGCCTCGCCGACCGCAGATGTTTACTCCCTATTTAGGCTTGGGTCGCATCGCCTATGGTTCCTTTTTTATTATTCGTTTTATTTCCATATTGGCTATCAAGCGTAATCCCTGCGGCTCATACCGCTCTTTTTTGTATGACAGGATAAATAAATTAGGGTATTATGGCTGTTCATGAGATGGCCGGCGGTGGCGTGCATATTGCTTATAATGCTTGCCGGGGCGTCAAACGCCGCGAACGAGGGCAGGGCAAGGCATTTCTCCATTACATATGCTACCGGCTCGGCCCATGAGATGGACGATTCCAGCCTCCTTGATGTGCTGGAAGGGGCTTATGATCGGGTGAACGGGTGTTTCGGCACATGCCCGGGCCACGTCGAAGTCATCGTCGTCGACGATAAGGCCATGGACGAGGAGGCGGGAGAGCATGTGGACTCTTTCTCGGCCTGGAATAAGGCGATGAGCGCCGTCGTTTTGAGGCAGGAGGCGCTTAAAAATGGCACGTCATTACCGGTCGTCGTCGAGCATGAGATGGCCCACCTGGCCATCAACGACATCCTGTGTAAAAAGGACCCCCGGGAGTTCCAGTGGATGGAGGAGGGGATCTGCACTCTGGCCTCAAAAGAGCCGCTCTGCGAAGCTGACGTGTCGAAGTACATCGTCGGCCATGGTTTCCTCGATACCCCCGGCATCCAGGACGCCATAAAAAACGAGAACTGTACCATATCGAAGAACGGCTACATGCAGTCGTATAGCCTGGTCAGGCGCATGGTACAGCAGTACGGGATGAGCGCGATCATCGATATGCTGGAGTGCCCGGAGACGGGCCTGGATGAGGCTTTCCGGCAATGCACGGGCGAAGGCTTCCGGACGTTCTATGAAGAATGGGAAAAGGATGTCATGGCGACGGCGTCGAAATGATTCAGTGCCCTGTTGTCGTTTACATTCATACGTTCCATAGTTCCGTGCCTGTTTTATAATTGCTTGTATTATCAGTTTGCCCTGGGACATATCGTTTAACACAATGACACAAGGACTTTTTTAATGCTGAAGGGTGCTTCGCCCCCTCGCAGACCCCCCATACTTTTTATTGGATTAGAACAGGGCTAAGTAAAGGATCTAGTTTTTAAACAATATGAAAAAGGGGTCCCCTAGGGGGCATCAGCCCCCTTAGGTTATAAAAAATCATTGTGTCATTGTGTCATTGTGTCAAATGACGCTTGCCTAGTAATCCGTATGCCGCAAAGCGAGACAAGCCATTACCAAATAAACATGGAACTACTAACGTCTGTATTACAAGAACATGCAGCCGCCTTTTTAATATAATTCGTGCCAACTTTTAATATAAAAATAAAATGATATTAAAATCGCCATATGTTAAAACAAAAGGAAAAAGAGGCCGATTATTGGGGCAGGTTCTCCGGCACGTATGATGAGAACATAGAGCGCATCTTCGGAACGGGCCTCCGCGAGAACCTGGCACGCATACTGGAGAACGAGCATGGCCTGGGCAATGCCGTCGAGTTCGGCTGCGGGACCGGATACTTTACCAGGGTGATAGCGAAGAACGCGGAGCACGTCACAGCAACTGACCTGTCGCCCAGGATGATCGAAGTGGCGAAGGTCAGGCTAAAGGACCAGAACAACGTGACGTTCATGGTCATGGACAGCGAGAAGCCCTCCCTCCCTTCCGGCTCGTTCGATACCGCCCTCATGGCCAACATGCTCCACACCCTCGACGACCCGCTAAAGGCGCTAAAAGAATGCAGCAGGGTCCTGAAAAAAGGCGGCACGCTGCTCATCATCAATTACACCGGGGAAGGCATGGGGAGGGTCGAACGGACCATGCTATTCTTCAGGTTCGTGCTGAAATTCGGCCTCCCGCCGAGGGGCTACTGGCCAATGACATCCGAAAAGCTGCGGTCGCTTTTACGATCGTCGGGCTTCAGGGCCGAGAGGATGGACCTCATTGAAGGTAATATCAACGCATTTTACATCCGGGCAAAGAAAGGCTGACAGGATGGTGCAGAAGATATAAAAAACGGATGGGGGATATGAATATGAGCATGGAAACAATGGGCGAGTTAAGCAGGGGGATAGAGCCGACTACCAGGGCTTTTCTGGAGAAGATAAACGCTGTGCGCGGGCCGAAGATGTATGAGATGTCCGTTGAGGACGCGCGTAAGGCATTGACGGGAGTACAGGCGGCGGCCGAAGTGCCGAAAATGCCCGTGGACATCGAAGACGTTACGATACCCGGAGGTCCGGGAGGGCACGTAAAAATCCGCATCGTCAGGCCAAAAGGGAGCACAGAGGCGCTTCCGGCCATCATGTACTACCATGGCGCGGGGTGGGTGCTCGGGGACTTCAATACCTTCGACCGGCTGGTCATGGAACTCAGTAACAGGGTGAACGCGGCGGTCGTTTTCGTCGATTACACTCATTCTCCCGAGGCGAAGTATCCGGTCGCCATCGAGGAGGATTATGCGGCGGCCGCGTACGTCGCGCAGAACGGTAAACTGCTCAACGTTGACTCCTCGAGGCTCGCTGTCGCCGGCGATAGCGTCGGGGGGAACATGGCCGCGGTCATAGCCATGCTGGCAAAGCAGAGAAAGGGGCCGCGTATAGGGTTCCAGGTGCTCTTTTACCCGGTGACCGATGCAAATTTCGACACCCCGTCCTATCGCCAGTTCGCTTCTGGCTACTGGCTGGAGAAGGAGGGGATGAAGTGGTTCTGGAATAATTACCTGCCGGATAAGGAGGCGCGTAAGCAGCCCACCGTATCGCCGCTACAGGCTTCCCCGGACCAGCTAAAGGGTTTGCCGCCGGCGCTGGTAATTACCAATGAGAATGACGTGCTGCGGGACGAGGGCGAGGCATATGCCCACAAGCTCATGGATGCAGGGGTACCCACGACTGGCGTAAGATACCTGGGGACCATTCATGACATGCTCATGCTGAACGCCCTGGCGGAGACGCCCGCGGCAAGGGGGGCCATGAACCTGGCAAGCGCCATGCTGTGCGAGGCGTTCGCCAGATAAAACTTTGAGGATTGGAGATCGGCCCAATTACAGGATATTCACTTCTTTGATGGCCCCTGACATGAACTGGCCGTTGATATAATACCGCACTTCAACCCTGTATATGGAATGCCGGGCATAGTCGGGTATGTTCGTAGGCACGGTATAGCTGATGTTCTTAAAGGTCTCGGAGTGATCGCCGATCGTGAGCCTGGTATCGTACTCGTTGTGGTACATGGGTATGACGACCGGCATGCCGTCCCCGTATACGACCATGGATATGTTAATGGTCGCCCGGGCGGGCGCGTCTATCGCCGGGCCTTTATTTTTTATGTTCAGGCTGATGCCGATGGTATCGCCCGGATACGCCCAGCTGGAGCCCATGTTCGATTTGTATATGTCCACGTATATCGTGTCATTATCGATGATCGAGCTATCATAAATTGGCTGCAGCCAGTCCCCGTCCTTTAAAGGCGTGATGTGCTCATAATATGGGCCGTCGAGCACCAGGCCGCCTTGCCCCTGCGTCGGCGTGGGAGTCGGAGTTGGTGTGGGCGTGGCTGTTGGGGTTGGAGTGGGCGTAACTGTCGGAGCAGGCGTAGGCGTGAGGGTGGGCGTGGCCGTCGCCGACGGAGTTGGGGTTATCGTCGAGGGCTTCGGTGAAGCGGTCGGCGTAACGCTTGAGTTGGGGTGATACGCCGTCACTGCAGTCGGATCAGCCGACGGCAGCGTGATCACGTTCGAATCGTCCGGCACGACTGTGGCGATAGCGGGGTTCCCCGGCGTGTTCATCGTGAGCGTCCTGCCTATAAAGATGCCGATGGTCAGCACGATGGCACATAAAACCACAATAGCGGCAATATTCCATAGAGTCCTGGTACTTATCTTACCTGCCATTATCCACATCCCCGACATAACGGCCTACGAGGCTCGTCTGTTCCAATCCCTTACTATAATGAGGATAGTTGGCTTATATTTTTTGGACTCCGCGCATGCCGCGGGAGCCCACGAGCACCTTTAAATAACAATTATGAGGCAAAATAATTAAGTTGAGGGGCAAAACCATCCCATAATTATATAAAAGCAACTCTTATCTTAGCCAGATGGGGATGGTATATGTTAAAATGCTTGAACGCAAGGCTAGTTTTCATTAGGTCCGCATGCCTTTTAGTGGCGCTATCATACGTAATTTTCTCATGCGCCGCCGGCGTGAGCGCTCAATTGACGGGTAGCTATGGCAGCGTGCCGTTATCGCAAGGCCAGCAGCAAGGCTATATGCCGCAGACGGCGCCGCAGGCGCTGCCCGATGATTGGCCACAGCCGCTCAGCGTCCCGGGCATGGAGAAGGTGGCCGGCCTGACGCAGGGCGACAACAACCTGAGCTATGCGGTCCACATCATATCGCAGGAAGGGGATAAGGTGAATTTCCAGGTGAAGGCGTTCTGCGTCTATAACGCTCAATCCGACTATGCGATGCTGCACGTGCTCGATAAGCCCCTCGTGGGCGTCGTCGACCCGGAAAAGAAGACGCTGCAGATCGACTTCTCGCCTCTGGCCACCGGCCACGGCTCCGTGGAGATCATCGACAAGGCGGACGTGGATAAGGTGCTCATGCAGGAGCCCGACACGCTCGTGCTCCACACGGTCATGTCGGTACAGTCCATGGACTCCTCGCAGGTAAAGTTCTCGCTCTCGGACATGTCGCTGCTTCAGCCCGACGGCATTTTAAATGAGTTTTCGCTGCCCGGGCCGGTGCCGGCGGTCTACGACCCGACTACGGCCCGTTTCTCTACGGTGGCTTTCGACGAGATGACCAATGTCCTGCAGCAGAACTATGTGTGTATTCAACAGAACACCGTCATTAACGTCGTCAACGTCGTCAACCAGGTCAACGTCATCAATGTCGTTGACTTCGGCGGCTTCGGCTGTGGAGGATGGGGAGGAGCACCGTTCGGAGGGTGCGGATACGGCGGATGGCCCGGCGGGGGCTATGGAGGCTATGGAGGCTACGGGGGCTACGGGGGCTATGGCGGCCCATCTGGCTACGGTGGGTTCATGCCGTGTTCAGATCCGCTGCCACTGGTCGCGCCGCATCAGGCCCCGCCCCTGACGGTCCCGGACGACGTGCCATTGTATGACGCTAAGCCGATTTTGCGGCCTGATCATATCGATAAGACCGCACATGCGAAGCTACCATTGAAGGAGAAGGTGCCTAAGCCGATGGCTGTCGCGGGGGATAAGGGCAAGTCGCGTAATGATAAGGACACATCCACGGTAAAGCTGCCGGCTTCTAAAGTAAAGGCGTCGGCGCAGCCAAAGACGGCGGACGTTAAGAACGTGAAGGCCCCTAACACGAAGGCGGTCGCAAAGACAAAGGCCCCGGACAGCAAGCCTGCCGTGAAAACGGCATCTCAGCCGGTAACTGCTAAAACGGCGGTGGCGAAGGCGCCGGCCAGGCAGGTCTCTACGCCGGTAAAACAGGTATCGGCGCCGAAGGCGGCTTACAAGGCGGCAAAAGCCCCGCAGGCTCCCGTTAAGACAGTATCGCAGGCGAGGCCGGTAGCCGCCAGGGGAGCGCCTGCAAAAGGTGGCGGGCGCAAGTAGCGCCGCCACTTTTTTATGGATAATGAGAGAAAAATACTAAGATCCGAGCCAGGCTACCGGGGCGCAGGACGTGGAAACATCCAAATACTATATTTAATCTTTAATGTGATATAAGCCTTACTAAAAAAACTTTAAATAATCAGACATCAAAAATATAAATCGTATCAAGGTTTTCGACTCTCGTGAGCGGGCAGCTAGACCTTGAGGGTGAGAGGTGATTGCCAGTTGAACGCTTTGCGCAATCACCCCTCCTGATTGAAATCTGAATACCGGTAAATCTATTTATAATTTGTTGTCCCCGTTCAAGGTGACGCGGAGCTTAGAATAGTCTTCTTTTATGTTTGCATCGAATCCCATGCCGGCGAACGTCTCCTCCAAAAATTCCCTCACGAATCTCCTCTGCGTGCCCGAGCCCGTGAGAAGCGTGTATTCGTTCGGGGCGCCATCAGAGCGGCTGATCTTATAGAGGTTACAGGTCTCGAGCCTTTTCAGCAGGGCGTCGGGCGTGGTGATCTTTTTAGCTAGCTGCTCGGCATGCGAGCGCGCGATGTCGCGGTGCGTGTTCCAGAAGTCCGACTGGTTAGTGGAGGTCTCGACGGTCTTTAAGAAGAGGAGCCAGTGGTCGATGTCGAGGATGATGTGTTCTCCGTTGCTCAGCATTTCTTTATAATCCGACATCTTTTCGCCGGATGCCAGGTCAAGGTTTCCCCTATTATCATAATAGAAATTGATGGCCCGCCTGATAAGCTCGCTCTGCGATATGTCCATCTCGTTTTTCAGGTTCTCGAAATTTCGGTAAGTTTTTTCGTCGAACGATATCGTGACCCTGATAGGAGAATTCATCAGGAAGTATGTTGCCTTGTGCATATATTTATAATTTACCTGTCATATTGAAAAATGTTTTATTTTGCAATATTAACATTATTTATATCAAATTTACATAGATATTGCCTAAAAACTGCTAAATATTAGTTATTTCAGCGATTAGCTTCTTCTTTTAGCCATTCATAAAAAATCATATGAAATATGAAAAGTTATGAATGTTATGAAATCGTAAGAATTATATACAACTTATAGGAAAAGGAAATCCTATGGTGATGATTGGTATATAATCTGGGCATCACACGTTCCAGAGATTATCAATTATATAATGATTAGTAGGGTGATAATGTGAAGATAGCGATAAATATGGTGTTCATATGCCTTTAAACGCCGGAGATACCGCATGGGTCCTGGCCGCAACGGCGCTGGTCATGCTCATGACTCCCGGCGTAGGGTTCTTCTACGGGGGGCTCGTCCGGAGGAAAAATATCATTTCGATGATCGCCCTGTCGTTCGTCGCCTTCGCTTTAATTAGCGTCCAGTGGGTGCTATACGGGTACAGCCTCGCCTTTGGCCCCGACATCGGCGGCATCATCGGCGGCCTGAGCTTCATCGGGCTCAACGGCGTGGGCTTCGAGCCCACGGGTACAGCGACGATACCTCCCCTCGTGTTCATGATGTTCCAGCTGGTGTTCGCCACCGTAACTCTGGCGATCCTGACGTCGGTATTCGCCGAAAGGGTCAAGCTCTCCTCGTTCATCGTCTTCGGGCTCCTCTGGAGCACTCTGGTGTACGATCCCCTGGCACACTGGGTCTGGGGCGGCGGCTGGCTGGCACAGTTAGGCGCCCTCGACTTCGCCGGCGGCATTGTAGTCCACATCAGCGCGGGCTTCTCGGCGCTGGCAATCTTGCTAGTGATCGGCAAGCGTGTAGGCTTTGGAAAAGACCTCATGGAGCCCAGCAACATTCCCATCGCCCTCCTCGGCACGGGACTGCTGTGGTTCGGCTGGTTCGGGTTCAACGCGGGCAGCGCCCTGGCGGCGAACGGGCTGGCGGCGAATGCGTTCGTGGTGACCAACACCGCGGCGGCGGCAGGCGCCCTGACCTGGATGGCCCTTAGCTGGAAGGATGGCAGGCCCGCATCCCTGGGCATAGCGAGCGGCGCCATCGCGGGGCTCGCCGCGGTCACCCCCGCCGCGGGCTTCGTTGACCCCCTCGCCGCCATCGCCATCGGCGTTGTGGCTTCAGTGGCCTGCTACATGGCGATGCTCTTCCGCATCAAGAAAGGCCTGGACGAGAGCTGCGACTGCTGGTCTATCCACGGCGTGGGCGGAGTTTGGGGAGTCCTCGCTGCAGGTATCTTTGCCACCGTGGCGGTCAACGGCTATACGGGCTTGCTCTACGGGAACCTGAACCAGTTTGTCTACCAGATCATAGCCGTTGTTGCGGCGGTCGTATATTCGTTCGTCGTCACTTTCGTCCTCGCGAAGGCCGTCGATATGACCATGGGCCTGAGGGTCAAAGAGGAAGAGGAATACGTGGGGCTCGACATCTCCCAGCACGGGGAGCGGGCGTATAATTGAGGTGAACCTATGAAGATGATACAGGCAATAATAAGGCCGGAGAGGCTGGACAGCGTAAAAAAGGCCCTCGAGGAAAAGGGCTTTATCGCCATGAGCATCATCGAGATGCGAGGCAGGGGTGAACAGAAGGGCATCCACCTCGAATACAGGGGAAAGAAGGTAGAGGTCGACGTCATCCCGAAGATCAAGCTCGAGCTGGTCGTAAATGACCAGGATATCGACACGGTCATTTCTACGGTCCGTTCCAGCGCACGGACCGGTAAGGTCGGGGACGGGAAGATATTCATCCTGCCCGTCGACATGATGTGCAAGGTACGGACGGACGAGGAATGGAGGTAGGCGAGCCGACGGTTTTGCCCATGTAGAGCCTTCGGGGCCCTTCCTATTTTTATTAACTTTTAATTTTTTATGGCTCAGTGAACATTAATAAGCAAAATATTATTAACAGCAATCAAACAATTTTATAGCTATTAATATAAAATACCAATAAATTGCGGTGATCGTGGCATAAATATGCTTAAAATTATGTCATTTCGTGAAATGACATAAAAATGATGAAATCTTAACATTTCACATGTTTTATGAACTATTATGATGATGAAAGTAACAGAAAGTATTAAATATATGTTATAGGAATCATATATCCTACGGTGATACCTGGTGTATTATTTTAGAGCTTATACAGATTTAAAAGCTTACACAACTGCCGCTGAAGGGCTTTTCCCCCGGGATAAGACGGCATCGCCGGCGACCTTGGCCCATGGACGATTTTCTCGATTTACGATAACAGAGGATCTGTGATATTATGGCTATAAACTCAGGAGATACGGCATGGCTCCTCGCCTCCACGGCGCTGGTCATGCTCATGACCCCCGGCGTCGGGTTCTTCTACGGGGGGCTCGTCCGGAGGAAGAACCTCGTCTCGATGATCACCCTTTCACTGGTCGCCTTCGCCTTAATTAGCATCCAGTGGGTGCTTTACGGGTACAGCCTCGCCTTTGGCCCCGACATCGGCGGCATCATCGGCGGGCTGAATTTCGTGGGGCTGAAGGGCATAGGCATGGATGCAAGCATCGTCCCGGGCGCATCAGGCGTCCCCGCGTTACTCTATATGATCTTCCAGATGGTATTCGCCACGGTAACGCTGGCCATCGTCACATCGGTATTCGCCGAAAGGGTCAAGCTCTCATCCTTTATCATCTTCGGGCTCCTGTGGAGCACGCTTGTATATGACCCCCTCGCCCACTGGGTATGGGGCGGCGGCTGGCTGGCACAGCTTGGCGCCCTCGACTTTGCAGGGGGCACGGTCGTCCACATCAGCGCGGGCTTCTCGGCGCTTGCGATAGCGCTCGTGATCCGTAAGCGGATCGGCTTCGGTAAAGACCTCATGGAGCCCAATAATATCCCGCTCGCCCTCCTCGGCGCCTCGCTGCTGTGGTTCGGCTGGTTCGGGTTCAACGCGGGCAGCGCCCTGGCGGCGAATGGGCTGGCGGCAAATGCCTTCGTGGTGACCAACACCGCGGCGGCAGGAGGCGCGCTGGCGTGGATGGCGCTGAGCTGGCTGAACGGCAGGCCCGCATCCCTCGGCTTCGCCAGCGGGGCAGTGGCAGGCCTCGTGGCGATCACTCCCGCCGCGGGCTATGTCGACCCCCTCGCGGCCATCGTCATCGGCGCCGTTGCCGGAGCGGTCTGTTACGCTGCGATGCTCCTCCGCATCAGGAAAGGCCTGGACGAGAGCTGCGACTGCTGGTCGGTCCACGGCGTGGGCGGGCTTTGGGGTGCCCTGGCTACGGGCATCTTCGCGACCGCGGCGGTCAACAGCTATACGGGCTTACTCTATGGTAACCTGAGCCAGTTCATCGCGCAGGCCATAGCCGTATGCGCATCGGTCTCGTATTCGTTCGTCGTCACTTTCGTCATCGTGAAGGTCCTCGATGCGACGATAGGCATGACGGTGAAGGAGGAAGAGGAATACGTGGGGCTCGACATCTCCCAGCACGGGGAGCGGGCGTATAATTAAGGTGATCCTATGAAGATGGTACAGGCAATAATAAGGCCGGAAACCCTGGACAACGTAAAAAAGGCCCTCGAGGAAAAGGGCTTTATCGCCATGAGCATCATCGAGATGCGAGGCAGGGGGGAACAGAAGGGCATCCACCTCGAGTACAGGGGAAAAACGGTCGAGGTCGATATCCTGCCGAAGGTCAAGCTCGAGCTGGTCGTAAATGACGAGCACGTCGTCTCGATCGTCTCGATCATCCGGGGTACTGCACGGACCGGCAAGTTCGGGGACGGGAAGATATTCATCCTGCCCGTCGATATGATGTGCAAGGTAAGAACGGACGAGGTCTGGAGATAGTCCAGAGATGGAAAAGCCCTGTGTGCAGGGCTTTTTCTCTCTTTTTACTGGAAAGTTTAAGAAGGACTGGAACGTGGGTAGCTTCTCGAATGGTAGATCTAAATTGAAGCCAGAGCTGGTGATGGCATCGCTTATGGCGGCCCTGTATGCCCTGTCACTCCTGGCCGCCGGGCTGGCAGGAGGCCTGTATGCGGTGCTGATCTCCGGCCTTATGTTCGTTGTTTTCCTCGCATTAGCTTATCTAGCGAGAGCCGGCGCTCTTAGGGGACTTCAACGGCCCGGGCCGCTCATCTCCGTCTTCCTGGGGCTCTCCCTGCTTTCCCTGGCTTGGGGATCGATGCTCTTCTTTAACGTTGCTAATATTAACAATGCGGATACCGTAATGCGGGTCGCCATGGTGGGCGTTGCCAACACCGTTGTTTCCCTCATCATCATCGCCGGGATAATGTACCTGGAAAAAGACTCGCTTCAAAAAATATACGTCACGGTCGGGGATGTTAAAAGCATGGCCCCCGGCATCGGCGGCTTCATCATATGTGTTCTGCTCGCAGTCGGGGCGGCTTACTTCCTCTTCGGCGGCAATGCCATCGGCCAGGATAAGCTTGTGCTGCTTATTGCCTCGGTCCTTGTTTTCAGCATACTGGGGGGCGCCTACGAGGAGCTATGGTTCCGCGGGCTGCTCCTGTCGAGGATAACGCCGCTCCTGGGCGAATCCCGGGGTAACTTCTACCAGGCGGCGGTCTTCGGTGCCTTCGAGGCCATGATGTTCTACACGGTCACATACCTGTTCATCGACCTGGCTGTCTTCTTTATCATCGGGGCGTTTCTCGGGTACTACTGGGGCCGGTCGACATTGAAGACCGACAGCTTGCTGGGCGCTGCGCTGCTCCACGCGGGCTTATACGCATTGATCCTCCTGCCCCTGCTCGTGGGCCTCCAGCCCTGAGCCTGGCCTTACCATCTCCAGCCCTGAGCACGGCCCTCTCAAATGGGAGAATAACCGCTTTTTTGGTAAAAGCCAGCATACAAATATACATACTATGATGGCAATATGGTATCGGCTATGAATAGCCATGAATATCATTGGTGAAATTATGGAAGCGATGCGGGAGATCGAGCTGAAGGGGCACATCATCGACTCCTTCCTTCTGCCCAAAGTCTTCGATAAAGTTATGGACATGAATGGCGAGTTCGAAGTGCTCCAGTTCGAGATCGGCAAGCACAAGACCGACACGAGCTATGCTCGTCTCATGATCAAGGGTAAGGACCAGGAACACCTGGATGACATTCTTAGCGAGCTTCACGGCCTCGGCGCGTATTTGCCTGAAGCCGAGGACGCGGTTTTTAAGATCGCCCCCAAGGATAAGGTAGTGCCGAAGGGGTTCTATTCGACGACGAACCATCCGACGTACGTTAAGATGAAAGGGGAATGGCACGTCGTAAGAGACCAGAAGATGGACGCCATGATCGTCTTTAAGAATGGCGTACCGGTCTGTAAAACGCTCGGCCACATCAAGAAGGGCGACCGCGTCGTCGTAGGTAATAACGGCATCCGGGTCGTGCCGCCGGAGAGGCCCCGGGGCCACACGATCTTCGACTTCATGGGGAGCCAGGTCTCCAGCGAGAGGCCTTCGCAGGCGCTCATCCACCAGATCGCCGAAGAGATCTTTGACGTAAAGGAAAGGGGCGGAAAAATTGTCGTAGTCGGCGGCCCCGCCATCGTGCATACGGGCGGGCAGCAGGCCCTGGCCGAATTGATAAGAAAAGGCTATGTGGACGCGTTATTAGCGGGCAACGCCCTGGCCGTGCACGACATAGAGTATAACCTCTACGGGACCTCGCTCGGCATGGACCTTAAGACCGTCGAGCTGGCGCCGGAGGGCCACAAGCACCACATCTACGCCATAAGCGAGATCACCCGGGCCGGCTCCATCAGTGAGGCGGTGAATCAGGGCGTGCTCACGGGCGGCATCATGTACGAGTGCATTGTGAACGACGTGCCTTACGTTCTCGCTGGCTCGATCAGGGACGATGGGCCCTTGCCGGACGTCATCACGGATACCATGAAGGCACAGGATTTAATGAGGGAGCAGGTCAAGGACGCCGACATCGTGCTCATGCTGGCCACGATGCTTCATTCGATCGCCACAGGTAACTGCCTGCCCTCGAACGTCCGCACGATCTGCGTGGACATCAACCCCGCCACGGTCACCAAGCTCATGGACCGGGGCACCGCCCAGGCCATCGGCATCGTCACCGACGTCGGGACGTTCCTGCCGTGGCTCGCCGAAGAGCTGGAAGTGCTGGAGAAGGGCCGGAAAAAGGAAGCGCCCGCATTAAAGGTCAAGGGCAAGAAGCACTGAAAGCTTCCGGCTCATTTTATTTTAAGTAACAGTAGTTCTGTGCTCGTGTTTTTCTCCCTATGCCTGGCCAGCGACACACGTACATCCCATCGGTTTTCAACACTGCTCGAATAGGCATCAGCCTAAAAACACGAATTTTTTTTAGACCCACGTAAGGCTCGAATTGCACAAATCCACGAAGGCCCGGATGCCCTGGGTATTAAAACACAAAACAACCTCCCGAAGGCCCGAAACCACTAACCATTTAAAACGCGAGAGGCGGCATAAATGAGTTTAAGTACGCTTTGCCATGCTGGAGCATCGGGTTCGTATCCATCGAGGGGGACGGTGACCTAATAATAGTACCCCCATAGGATATGCCGTACCCGTGTTTTATTAGGTTCGGGCGGTTCGTGCCCTTCGGGAGGTTGTTTTGTGTTTTATTTAAAAAGGCATCCTGGCCTTTGTGCCGTTCGGGCCTTACGTGGGTCTAAAAAATTTTTGTGTATTTGTGTTTGAAACCGATGGGCCGTATGTGAGTCGCAAATCAGGCAAACAAATAAAACACAAGCACAGATCCACTGGTAATGATTTTCTTTCCGCCCCCCGTATATTGAGCCTAGGGCATGATTTTGTATCGCTGGGAAGAGATGTACAAAAACACGCCGCCATGGGACATAGGGCACCCCCAGCCGGTATTCGCGAGGCTGTTCAGGGACGGCGAGATCAGGCCCGGGCGCATCCTGGACGTCGGGTGCGGCACCGGCGAGAATGCCCTGTTCCTGGCGGAGAACGGGTGCTCCGTCTCCGGGGTGGATATCGCCCACCGGGCCATCGAGCTGGCCCGGGAGAAGGCGAAAAAGCGCCATTTGCACGTCGATTTTTCCGTCTGCGACGTGCTCACGCTGGGCTCGTGCTTCCGCGAGGGCGAGTTCGATACGGTCATAGACTCCGGCCTGTTCCATACGCTGGAGGACGAGGAGAGGCCTGTCTACGTGAAGCAGGTCGACAGGGTGCTAAAGGACAACGGTAAATACTTCATGATGTGCTTCTCGGACAAGCAGCCGGGGGACTGGGGCCCGAGGAGAGTATCGAAAGAAGAGATAGTGAGGACGTTCGAGCCCCTGTTCCGGATTAACTACATAAAGGACGCCGCCTTCGAGTCATTAACCCGCGAGGGCCGGCCAAAAGCATACCTGGTATCCGCAACGAAAATAAAAAAATAGGGCTGTAAACTGCCTATGTCAGCAGCGACTTAACCCACTCCGGCTTCTTCCAGAGGGCGCACCCGCCGTTGGATTCCATGATCTGGTCGCGGTTCTCCTGTAATTTCTTGAAGAGCTTTGAGTTGAGGGCTTCCTTCAGCGGCATGTCGAGGATGCTGCTGTCGGAGTACGGGGCAAAGGGACAGGGCTCGATGTCCCCCGAGGCGCTGACGTGGATGAAGCCCCTCCCCGAGGACAGGCATCCGCCAAAGGCCTTCTCGTCGCCGGGGAACCCGATGTAGACGCCCGGCTGGCTTGAGCGGTACGTGGCTATTTTTGCTAGTATCTCTTCCCTCTGCTCGTCGGTGACCACCCATTCCTCGGTGTCTTTCTTGACCGGGGTGTACTCGACGAAGATGAACGCCTTGCAGCCGTACTCTCTCATGCGCCGTATGAAGGGCTCGCCCGTCACTATATCATAGTTAGACCGGGTGACGGTAAGCGATGAGCCGAAGAATATGCCACTCTCGTTGAGCCTGGCCATGTCCTTCATGAGCCGGTCATATATCCCCTTGCCTCTGCGCAGATCCGTAACCCTCTCGTTGCCCTCTATGCTGAGGATGGGTATGACGTGCTTTTGCCCCTTGAACTGCAGAAGGACGGCGTCGTCGATGAGCGTGCCATTGGTAAATAAGGTGAAGACCATGCCCGGGAAATCTTTAGTGACGTTAAACAGCTCCGGCCGGGTCAGCGGCTCGCCGCCCACCAATAATACTATCGAAATGCCCAGTTCGCTCGCCTGCCGCAGGGCGCTCCTCAGCCCGGCCTCGTCCAGCTCGGGCTTTTGTTCCCTCGGGACGATGCGTGAGTAGCAGCCTGCACAGCGCAGGTTGCACCTGTTGGTGACGCTGAGGATCATCACCGGCGGCACGTGGAGCCCCTGCTCTTCATTCAGCTGCCTGACTTTAGCTGCCTTTTTCTGGGCCAGCGTTGCCTTGACAAAGAACGCCGCCATTGCCGGGTCTTTGAGTGAGACGCCCAGCGCGTCGCTGAATATGCCCTTGATGAGCTCATTGATCATGCGATTGAGATCGTTATTGTTCACCATTTTGTAACTCCCTCATGCTTTTATCGATCTGACCAGGACTTCGGGCCGAACATCTCCCGCATCGATACCCCATCGAAATATATAAAGCTACCTATCGGTAGGTAGGTACTACAGGAAGTAAAAAACCTATAAAAAAATCAGAGCAGCTTTTCGTCTTCTTGGGATAGTTGGGCGTCCTTGCGAAAGAACCCCAGGACGTCCTCGTGGGTTAAAGCGCCGTTGTACAGCGATTCTTTAATGTCTTCGTACTTCTGGCCGGTGATCTTCGCATAGTTCTCCATGGAGTAGGAGAGTAAAACGTCCATGACCTCCCTTCGATTAACTCCATATTTCTCAAAATAGGAGATGATGTCCTTGACCAGGATCCTGCCGTGGGCTTCGAGCAGGGCGTCGACCAGGAAGTACAGCCCAACCATGAAGACGAGATGGCGCCTGCACTCGTTGCCGTATTCGATAACGTCATAAGGTATACTACAGGCATCGATCTCCTCTATATGCATCATTAAAGTCTCAAGCTCATTTAGGTTTTCCATGGCCAGTTGAGGATATAAAGATCCTGTTAACGCCCCCGTTCATGGTTATGCGAGCGATATGGCGGGAATGAGATCATCGCTCAATAATTCACGGATGCGAGGCCCCGGTAACGTCTGCCTGAAATTATCAAGAGTATAACTAGATGTCCGGTACTGTGATCGGGAGTGTTTGTAGCGGCAAATCGGGTATCGATTGTACTCGGAGACCTCTTAAGTAGGTATTATGCATTACTCCTATTAATTCTCTTGGTACGTTTGGCCTGCCTCCGCCTCCTTTTGCCAGGCATTAAGGGACCTATAAAACGCAATCATTACTCCCGCCTGGCTGCCATTATCGGCGCGTATCGTTATGGACCTATGAACATTGACAATATGCGGTGAGAATATGGCTGAGAAAAAGGGCGAGAATAAAAGCGAAATGACCGTCGAGGAAGCCGGCCGAAAAGGGGGAGAAGAGACTGCCAGGAAGCACGGCCACGAGTTCTACGAGGAGATCGGCCACAAGGGCGGCGAGAAGACCGCAAAGACCCATAGCAAGGAGTTCTATGAGGAGATCGGCCACAAGGGCGGCGAGAAGGGCGGCCAGCGCGTGAGGAAGCTCATCGAAAAGGGGAAGGAAGCGGAAGAGAAGAAGTAACTCTATTTATTTCTCCGGCGCTAATCGCAGACTGGCAGAGTGACCACGAACCTGCAGCCCTGCCTGTGGTCGCCGGCGACCCGGTCTTCAACTGAGAACATGCCGTTATAATCGTCCACGAGCATTTTAATCAGGCACAGCCCGAAGCCTTTACCCCTTGCCCTCGTGCTGTCGAGGTTCAGCCGGTCGAAAAGCGTCTTCTTCAGGCTGTCCGGTATCCCCGGCCCGTTATCCTCGACGGCGACCCTACAATAGATGGCGCCGTCCAGCGTTTCCCGGCCGACCTGGATGTTGATCGTAAGAGGCCCGGTGGAATGTTTTATAGAGTTGCCGATGAGGTTAATGAACACGTCCTTTAACAGCAAGTTCGCCCTGACGAGGCAGCCCACTCCATGGGAGTAGTTAATGTTGACCTCCCTGTTAGGCACCTTTCGGAAGTGCGCCACGAGCTCCTCGAGGATCTCGCCCACGTCCAGGATCTCCGGCTTGTACAGGCCAATCTTCTCGCGCTGTAATTTCCGTACGTTGTCTATGAGCCGGGAGCTATTGTTCAGGGAGTCGATGGCCCTGTCCAGGAGGTGGACGTTATCCAGCCCCAGCTTACCCTCGTACTCCATGATGTTGTGGGCAAGCTCCAGGTAGCCCATGGTGATCTGGTTCATGTTGTTGATGTCGTGTCCCATGAGGTCGACGTACAGCTCCGTCTCCGTCTTGGCTGCCCTCAGCGCTTCCTCGGCCTTCTTGCGCTCCGTGACGTCCTGGTTGATGCCGAACACACGCTCTGGCTTACCATCCCTGACAACTATTTTATCGGCCACGGAATTTACGTAACAAACGGAGCCGTCCGGCCTGACGATGCGATAGTCGACGCTACATCGCTTGCGCTCCCGCACGATCTTATCGGCGAAGCCGTTCACGATCCCCCTATCGTCGGGGTGGACCCTCGAGAGGACCCACTCGAAGGTCGGCTGCACCTCGCCCGGCCCGTAGCCGAATATCCGGAACACCTCGCCCGACCACTTCATCTGTCCGCTCTTAAGGTTCCAGGCCCAGTTGCCCACGTGGGCGATCTGCTGGGCCTTCGCCAGGATGTACTGGCTCTTTTTAAAGGCTTCTTCCGCATGTTTGAGCACGGTGATGTCCTGGATGACGAGGAGGACCGCCGGCTTCCCATTATACGTAAAGACCCCCGCGGAGGTGACCACCCAGCGCTCTTCGCCGTCTTTCTTGATGAGCATTATCTCGTTCCTGGAGGGCACTGCCTCTCCCCTCTGCCGCGCCATGCCCCTTCCCTTCACCGCGTCCTGAAAATCGGGATGTATGGTCTCCCAGTACTTCATCATGCGGCGCTCCTCCAGCGGATAGCCCTCTATGTCGGCCATAGCCTGGTTCAGGTACAGCGTATCTTCCCCCTGGTAGACTATGATGCCCGCCATAGAGGCATCGGCCAGCGCCCTGAACTTTTCCTCGCTATCGCGTAAGGCGTTCTCTATCCTTTGACGCTCGATGTCCAGCACGGGCCTCGGCACGGCGCTGTCATACATGTTCTCATAACGGTCGATGGCGTCCTGCTGTTCGGCGCTGAAGGCCCGGAGTGACCTAAGCTCTAAAAGTAGCTCTTTCTTGCTCTTGCCATTGTCATCGTTTTTGGACGATACGCCAGTGCCTACAGACATAACCGATATGCCACATTAAAATCTACGCTGCTTGTAATATAAATATTTCCGGATAGACGATAATATCTTAACGAATCATCTAATATAATATTCATTTTTAACCGGCGGGCCCGCGTCGAATGGTGTTATTTTGATCGGCCCCCATGGCATATCCTCCATTACGAGAAGCGATTTATAGAAGGTTAGCGAACGTAATAATTTATAATGTTACTCGTTATAGATATATTGCCGTGCGGTTTTCGGCCCCGTCCGTAGCTGCCTCACAGGTGGGAACATGACAGACCATATACGCTCAATATTGAACTTGTTCGCTCGCTCGCCTTTCAAGCCCCTCAACGAGCACGCCGAAAAGGTGAGGCTGACCGTTTTGAAGATGGATGAGGCGGTCCACGCCTATGTGGATGGCGATACGGCGAAGGTGGAAGCCCTTTATGACGAGATCAGCCGGCTGGAGCACGATGCGGATAAGGTGAAGCACGCGATCAGGATGAACCTCCCGGCGTCGGTGGTCATGCCCGTGGACAGGGCCGACATGCTTTCCTATTTAAAGCAGCAGGACCAGGTGGCGAACAGCGCCGAAACCGTGGCCCAGATGCTGGAGATAAAGATGGTCGGGATGCCGCCCGGGGTCCGGGACGCCATCCTGAAGATGGACCGGGAAGTGCTCACGACTGTGAAGGAGCACGTTTCGGCTGCCGGCCGCATCATCGAGCTGCTCGACACCGCCTTCTCGTCCAAGTACGTGGGCGAGATACAGGAGCTCATAAACAAGGTTGACACGCAGAAGCACAACGTGGACGTGACGAAGCTCGAGGCCATGAAGACCATATACGCCCACGAGAAGGAGCTGGGGTGTATCGGCGTCTACCATCTGCTCGAGGTCGTCAAGGAGCTCGGGTGGGTTGCGGAGCATGCCGAGAGCGCCTCCAACCGGTTGAGGCTCATGACGGCGAGGAGATAAGCGCTATCAAATAAAAATCAAGAAGTCTTCAGATATCCTTTTCGCTCGAGCCAGCTTACCTGCGGCCCGGTGTATCTCCAGGTCACGTCGCCTTTCTCGTCCTGGATCTCCCATGGCACGACGATGACGATGTCGCCCTCGCGCACCCAGACTCTCTTCTTCATCTTTCCCCTGATGCGGCACATCCTGGTGACGTTATCCATGCAGCGTACCACGACCCGGCTGGCGCCGAGCATGCTCGTGACCGTGCCTAACACTTCTCTCTCGTTCTTATTGGGAGTCCGGACCCTGGTGACCACCTCGCCTTCACCGCCGGCAACATTCCTGCCGCCATGGCTGTTATGGGCATGTCTATTCAGTTTATCACCTTCTCCTTATGTCATTGCTTTAGCGATCGACGTTTTTCTCGATGGCGTGCAGGCCTTTATAAATGACTGCCGGGAACCTCACAAATGATATATCCATGAAATATTATCGGCAGAGGTGTGCTCGCTACGAAAATATTATCTGTAAATATCACGTGATAATGAACCCATTCATAATATATTAATCTGTTCTACGGAGTCCGTTGAACTTAAACGCTTTTATAGGATAGGCCGGTTTAATGCCATTTTTTACTGGCATATGGGCTAAAATTAAAAAAAGGGCGTGAGGCTCTCACCTCAAATGCACGACCATGGTGTCGGCCACCTTGTCGAATCCCCGCTGCTTCTCCTTGCTGAAGAATATGAGCATGATGAGGACGTCTATGATCAGGAAATTCCTGATGTACTTGGGTATGTTCCTGAGCAAGGCTTCCCGGTAGCCTATCCGCTCGCCGTTCGTCTTCAGGACGGTCAGGCCCATCGAGTACTTGCCAATGGTCTTCCCATAGCGGCCCTCCAGCACGATGTAATAGCACAGGGTAATGCCTATTATGGCCAGTCCCAGGGCGAGCGCCGTTAATATCAGCAGGGCATTGATGATCGGATTATTGTCGGATAATTCCGAGAGCCAGGCCAGGAAAATGACGGGCACGACCGCCGTGAATATTGCCGCCCATGATGGCCTTGAGCTTGTCCTCGACCATCTGGCGCGCTTCACTGGTGAATTCCATATCGTATCCCTCTTTATCGGTCTAATACATACCAATTCCGCTTCTATATGTATTACGACTTTACATTGTTTTGTAGTACATACTTATTAGCAGTATATATAGATTGCTGTGATACGCTTAAATGGGCTAAAGCTATCGGTAATTTAAAAATAGGGACAGATGTTCACAGGGCAGGCAATAAAACAACGAAACGGCTGCCCTTCGTATGGTCTCGGGGCACCCGGTCCTCCGCCCATATCCTGCCGTTATAGTCGCTCACCAGGGTCTTGACGAGATAAAGCCCCAGGCCTTTGCCACTGGGCAGCACGCCGCGGCCGTCGCTCGACCGGTCGAAGATCTGCCGTTTCATCACGTCCGGTATGCCCGGGCCGTTATCTTCCACCTCGACCCTGCAGAACTTTTTACCGTCCTCCTGGACGCAGCTCGAGCTTATGTTAATGTCCAGCGGGCTGTCCGAGTGCTTGATGGCATTGCCCACGAGGTTGGAGAAGACTTCCTTGAGCAGGTCGTTGGCCATGACCTGGCTGGCATCGTTATTTTTAATAATTATAGATACCTCCCGGCCCGGGACGGAATCGAATTGCTTTTTTACCTCGAGCAGCACTTCGCCCACGTCCATGAGCCTGGCGCCAAGCTGGCCGCTCTTTTCCTTCTGCAGCTTTTTGACGTTATCGATGAGCCTCGAGCTATTGTTCAATGACTCTATGGGCTTGAGCAGTAAGCTCACCTGCCCGGCATCGAGCTTTCCCTCGGAGCGCATCTTATCCTCCGCCAGCTCGAGGAACCCCAGGGCTACCTGGTTCATGTTGTTGATGTCGTGGGCCATAAGGTCGACGTATAGCTCGGCCTGCTTTTTAGACTCCAGGAGGTCCTTTTCGATACTGAGCCGTTGGGTGATGTCCTCGATGGTGAACACGTAGCTGGATACTTTATTGTCCGAGCCCAGCGCGGGGAAAGCTTTGATCGATACGTCTATCGGGCGGCCGTCATTGCCGGGCGGCTTAAAGCTCGCTTTAGGTATGAAGACAGGCTCGCCCGACCTAAGCTTCGAGGAGATGGAGCCCGTCCATTCGCCCAGCCCGGACATGTGGTCAAACATATTGAACCTGCCGAGGACGTCGGACCGCTGGACGCCGAATAATTTGAGGAGGGCGTCGTTGATGAGCGCTAAGTTGCCCCCGGCGTCGCAGATGCACATGGCATCGGGCGACTGCATGATCACGCTATCCATCAGGTGTTTCGTGTCGTAGAGCTTTTTGTTGACCTCGTCGGTCGCTCTCCTCTTGAAGCTGGAGTCGTACATCATGAGTGCGGCGACCATGAAGATGAGCGAGACGTTATAGATGAAGTCCGTTACCCGCACGGTCTTCACGGAAAAAATAGAGTCCATCGAGAATAGCCAGCGCAGTTCATAGAGCAAGTCCCCGATGGAGTTGATAAATACGAACTCGCCGATGACCAGGACGACGTACTTCAGATCGTCGCCCAGGTTCATGTACAGCAGCTTGACGATGTACGACAGTATGACAATGTCAGCTACAAGGTATAGGCACAGGATCAGCACGTCCGGCAGCCAGGGGCCGTCTAATTTTATATTGCTCAGGATAAATGCCGACACGCCTATGATCGCCATGGCGGTGATGACGTTAAGGAAGAAGTCCGTCGACGGGTCGATAAACCATTGTTTGGACCTTTTCAGGCGGATCAGGCCGTAGGCGAGAATGACGTAGCAGCACAGGAATCCGAACCCGCTGACGTAATATGCCAGGTCGTTGTCGTAGAGCAGCGGCAGGACGATAGACCAGAGCACCAGCGTCGCTGTCCAGGGGACGAGGGCGATGCCGAAGAGCCGTGCTGTAAATTTCGTGTTCTTATCGGCGCTGGCATACTGGATGCCCGTCAGGACCAGCATGCTCAGGGATAGCCACAGGAACTGGATGGTTCCGTAGATGACTTTATTGAATGACGCCGGCATGAACCAAAAAATGATGTTTATAGCCAGGGTTATGGCGGTCGCTATGGTTAAAAACTTGTAAGTATCATGCCCGGCGCCAGGTTTCTTATCCATATATAAACCATCGGCGCTGACCGTTCGGTTAGGCACGATGGGTTCTCCTTCGATTGGATTGGATACTAATCGTTTATTAGAAAATATTATGACATAATGGTTATGGTAAAGTCTCCGATTAATTAGAATATAGCAAACAGGCCGCGAGCCGGGGTTCCCGAAGCCTCTATGGATAACGCGAGTAATGGCGAAGTGGCGTAAAATATATTATCAGGAATTTACGCGCTGCGCCCCGCCGGCCGCCCGCCACCGGTGTAGGTCGAGCCCCTCGATCACGTGGTTCGTCCTGCTTAAGAATTCGTGCTCCACCTGCCGCATGCATTCCTCTTCGTCCGGGACCCCCAGGTCGACCGTGCCTATGGAGTTCTTAATATAGTCCAGGTCCAGGTCCACTTCGGAGGAGAATTTTTCGGCCGATAGCTCTTCCCTGCTCGGCCCCAGTAGTCCCCTTCTCACGCCAGAGGTCCTCTCGCCGGCTATTTTCAGCGCCCTCGCGAAGCGTGATTTAGATAGATCGCGCGATGGCCTGCCCTCGAATCGCCATCCGCCGTCCTGTGACCAGACGGTGACAATGCTGCCGACGGGGCTCTCTTTGCCTATGTACTCGTACTGCAGGAACTCGAGCTTCACGTCGATGATCCTGGTACCCACCTGTATCAATGCCTTGACCTTCGTCGAGGATGAGTCCCAGCATTCTGCATAGCCCACGACCCTGCCTGTGGTCGCCCCTTCAACTGCCACGTCGCTCATAATATTCCTCTTTAGGAACAACCTATTTCTCCCTAAGAAAATATTGTTCAAGCAGTAGATAAATATTTCGATTGGATAGGCCTTTTTATGACATAATTGTCAAATAATCACTTAAAATTAGCAATATTTTTAAAAAATGGGAATAACATGTTCCGGCATTTATTAATGAAAATGAGATTGCTTTAATTTTTTATTTATTTTAATATTTGAGGGAACGGGGGGCACGGCCTCACCACATGTGCTAGTAGTTCCGTGCTTTTATCCTATACGTTTGCCGGGCTTGCGACTCCTGCACATCCCCCCCGGTTTGTTAAACAGTAACAGACGGGCGGGGTAAAAACAAATAAGCCGAGGCTGGCGGACAGCACATAAGTTGCAAACCAGCAAACGAACAAGACACGAGCACGGAACTACTGGCCCCTGTGATTAGAACCGTGTTCTCGGTGTACTTGGTGCACTCAAATACTAAATAAAAAGATGGGATGTCGCAGCTCAGGCTTTATGCGAATATCTCTGGATGCAGGGTCTTTGCGATTAGCATCGCCCCTTCGCCCATCGCGGGCCCGGGCCTTCCGACGGCGTCATAGTCGACCGCATACACCCTGCCCTCTTTTACGGCCTTTAGCCCTTGCATCCAGGGCTCGCTGCCGTTCTTCAGGCCGTCATAGGTGGCCTGCGCCCAGTCAGTCAATAGCACGATGATGACGTCGGGGTTCGCCTTCAGGACGTCGTCCTTCGTCATGCCGCCCATCCTCGGCTTGAACTCCGCTTCAGGCGGGTAATTGCTGTTAACGTCCACGCCGACGATGCGGTCCCGGAGGCGAGGGCGGCGCCGAGCACTATGGAGAACAGGATGAGCAACGGCATTTTCACGATCATGGAGATCACTATTTATAGTAAGGGCGCGGCCACATATCGCTTATTGATTAAAAAAACGGAAATATTGCCATCGTACAGATATACCAAGCAGGGCGAGCCCTTATTTACTCACGCCTGTAAATTTGTCGCATATATTTATCCCGGTAAAATTTTACTTCCGGGGCTTTATATGGCCATATATATTAGAAAATATTTTTCTCAAGTGGCACTTTTTCAAAATTATTATCGATAAAAGTACAATTTTAAACGTTATTATTCCAGGCGGACGAAAAAGTTTATAAACCGCTTGTCTAAATTAAGATATGTTTAGTAACCGTTACTAAAATGATGGTAACCGGGCGATTAGTGTTATCCTGGGGGCATTTGGATCTATTCACTAATTGCCCGGCTTGCTATTAGTTAGCAAGCAATATTTACTATGATGTTTCTTTAACTTTTCGGTCTTTAAGGGGAAAGCCACCAAAAAAAAACAATTACTATTAATAATGTAATTATTATTTGGTTTGTTAGCATTTATTCATCATGCGCCAAATAAATATAATTTAAACGTAAGAGGCTAAAAATTAATGACCAATATAATATGCATGATTAGCATTAATTTTTAATAACGTTCTTATATCGCCCTGTTTTTTATGTAACTATGAGGAGCGTCGAGGATGATAGGGAGGAGCTCTATACGCGGCTCGAGAGGGCGAACGAGGAGCTAAACGCCGTCATGAATGGGGTTGAAGCGACGAAGGAGATACTCAGGATCGACCCGGATACTAAGATCGTCTTCCTCAGCGCCGATGCAAGCGTCATGGACGAGGCGATGCGGGCCGGCGCCTATATTTTCCTCAAAAAGCCCGCGAGCATTAAGGATATCCTGGGAGCCGTGGAGAGCGCTATCGGTAGAAAGCTCCTGCCAAAACAGGTTTAAGTGCCGGGACACTTAGGTCACTGGTCCCCCGCTATGCCGACGAGCATCTTGCGGCGGCGGGGGCCGTCGAACTCGCAGAAGTATATGCCCTGCCAGGTGCCCAGTGCCAGCTTTCCATCTATTATGGGAACGATGCCGGAAAAGCCCATGAGCGAGGCCTTGATGTGGGCGTCCGAGTTGCCCTCGGCGTGGAGGTAGTTACCTCTGAGCGGCACGAGCTTTTCAAGCCCGTTCATCATATCGGTGGCCACGTCCGGGTCAGTGTTCTCGTTGATGGCCAGGCCGGCCGTCGTGTGGGGCACGTACAGGTAGCACACGCCACTATTCACCTTACTCCGGGATAGCTCTTCGGCCACGCGGGCGGTGACGTCGACGAGCTGTGCCCGGGAGCTCGTGGGAATGGTAAGTTCAGCCCAGAAAATATGCATCGACCTCAAGATATTTTATGCCCCTGATCGATATTAAGTTACTTATCGACGACCGGCAGCGTGACCACAAACCGGGCGCCCTTCGTATGGTCTCCTTCAACGCGGTCTTCCGCCCGGAACATTCCCTGGAAATCGTCCACGAGCATTTTTATCAGGCATAATCCGAAGCCCTTGCCGCGGGCCCTCGTGGCCGAGAGGCTGAGGCGTTCGAACAGCGTCTTCTTGAGGTCATCAGGTATGCCCGGGCCGTTGTCCTCCACGAACACTTCGCAGTGCTCCACGCCTTTCTCTATCACGGAGTTCATCCTGACATTAACGAATAAAGGCCCGCTTGAATGCTTTATGGCGTTACCGATGAGGTTGATGAAAACGTCCCTCAGCAGCTCATTGGCATGTACTTTGATACCCCTGGTGGTGGCGCAATTGATCTCGACATGCCTGTCCGGCATATGCCTGAACCGGGCGCATACCTCTTCGAGCGTTTCCCCGAGGTCCATGACCTGGGGCTTGTACAGGCCCATCTTTTCCCGCTGCAGCTTCCGGACGTTGGCGATGAGCTGTGAGCTATTCGCCAGCGACTCGATCGCCTTCTCTAACAGATCGACGCCATCAGTGTCCAGCTTACCTTCGGCTGTGACCATGTCACGGGCCAGCTCCAGGAAGCCCATGGTGACCTGGTTAAAGTTATTGATGTCGTGGCCCATCAGGTCGATATAGAGATCGGCCTCGTCTTTTGCCGATTTTAATTCTTCCGTCCGTTCCCTGATCCGTGTCTCCAGCTCTTCATTGGCCCGCTGCAATTGTTTCTCAGCACGGATGCGCCTCTCCCGCTCCCTTATCGAGGTTATGCCATACGCCAGGGTTTCGGCCATTTCAAAGAGGAGCCGCTGCTCCTCTTCATTGAATGCGTCCTGCCGATCAGAATAGATTGCGAGGATCCCTATTACTTGTTTTTCATAAATAATAGGAAGGTTTAGCGTCGAAAGGTAGCCCCTTTTAAGCGCTTCATGTCGCCAGGGCTGCATCGCATTACCCGCCCCGACGTTACTGGCCCCGTAAGGCTTCCCGGTCTTGAGGCTAATGCCCGTGGGGCCGCTGCCGAGCACCGGGTCTTCGAGGGCTATCCTCAAGTTATCCACGTAGCCTTCATCATAGCCTGCCCGGGCCACCGGACGTACGGTTTTTAAGCCGTCTTTTTCGATGTAGCCTATCCAGGCTAGCCTGTATCCGCCGACTTCAACGACGATCCGGCATATGTCGTTCAAAAGGGTGGCCTCGTCCCCGGCTCGTATCATCGCCCCCTGGCACCCGGAAAGCACCTTAAATGCGCGGTTAGCCCTATGAAGTCGCTCATCCGCATGGCCAGCGGAGCCCGGCATGGCCGCGTTTTTAGCCGGGGACCCCTTTAAAATAGCATTCTGGGCTTTGAGCTCGCGTAGCTCAGATAGGAGCTCTCCCCATGTTTTTTCATCGTCAGATAGGTCGGTGGTAGCGGGTTTTTGGGTCATAAGGCTATTACGGATAAGTTATGGTATACAAAACCAATAAATAAATATTTTCAGGTAGATGAGACCACTGAATAAATCGAGTAACTCCAAGCCCATCTAGCCTTTACTATATAATACAAATCCGAATAGAATGGCAGCGGGACAAAATTAGCCCTAAATTACGAACAGTTTAGACTATTATTATTCGGAATTTTTAATGGGAAAAAGTCAAAATACGCCAAGAAAATTATACATCCACCACGATTTACAGACGGTGCAGGCCCGGCGTAGTGTTAAACATGTAGTCTAACTTTATAAGGGAGGGCTGGCTTTAACTTGAAAGTGTAACGTAAATCAGTGCCTATGATAATTGTTATCTACTACTAGTGATAAACTTCATGCGATTATCGGTATGAGGCAGCATGGCGGGAAAAACCGGGTCCAAGAAACCAGCTGGCGGTACGGGTCGTAAAATTGATGCCGTGGATAAGGATAAGCTAATCGCAGAACTAAATAATAAAATATTACTTTTGGAAAAAGAGCTCCGGTTAATGCAGGATGATACAACTTCTCAGGAGATCACCGAGCGGAAGCGGGCGGAGGAAGCCCTTCGAGAGAGTGAGGTTAATCTTGCCATGGCCCAGGATATCGCCCGCATCGGGAGCTGGGCGTGGGACCTCGAGAAAGATAAGCTGACCTGGTCCGATGAGCTGTACCGCATACTGGGCTTGGTGCCGCAATCGGTAACGCCCTCCGCTGATTTGTACATGGGCTATGTCCATCCCGATGATAAGGAGCACGTGCAAGCGGACATCGACTTTGCGAAGGTGAAAGGGAGCAGCTCCATCGAAGAGCGCCTGGTTTTAAAGGACGGGTCAATCGTATACACACTGGTCGTGACCCGACCGATCTTCAGGGACGGCAAGCTCGTGCGCATCTACGGGGTGGTCCAGGATATCACCCAGCGGAAGCGGGTGGAGGAAGCGCTAAAGAAGAGCGAGGAGAAGTACAGGGAACTCGGGGAGAGCGCTAATAGCATCATCCTGCAGGTTGATAGAAATCTTAATATTAAGTTCGCTAACGAGTTCGCATTGCAGTTCTTCGGCTACACAATGGACGAGATCATCGGTAAAAACGTGGTGAGCACGATAATACCGGCGAGGGATACGATGGGGAGGTACCTCGCGGCGATGGCGAACGATATCGTGAAGCACCCGGAGGCTTATAGGTTAAACGTCCACGAGAACATGCGGAAGAACGGCGAACTAGTCTGGGTTTCCTGGACAAATAAGGCGATCTTTGACCGTGAGGGTAACGTTGTCGAGATACTCTCGATTGGTAATGATATTACTAAGCTCAAACAGGCTGAAGAAGAATTACAGGATGCCAAAGCTCGCGCAGAGCTCTACCTTGACCTGATGGGCCATGACATCAACAATTTGCACCAGGTCGCGCTGGGCTACCTCGAATTGGCGAGGGATATGCCGGCCGGTGAGGAGCAGGCCATGTTCCTGGACAAGCCGGTTGAGGTGCTGCAGCGTAGCGCCCAGCTCATTCAGAACGTGAGGAAGCTGCAAAAGCTCCGGGATGGCGTGTTCAAGACGGAGCTGGTCGACGTGTGCAAGGCGCTCTCCGACGTGCAAGGGGAGTTCGGGGCCGTTCCCAACAAGTATGTTATGCTGAACATCAACGGGTACGAGCGCTGCTTCGTCCGGGCCAACGAGTTATTGCACGACGTCTTCGCCAACCTGGTGAGCAACGCGATAAAACACACCGGGGACCGGGCGGACATCGTCGTGGACCTGGATGCTGTAAAGGATAACGGCAGCCGGTATTACCGGGTGATGGTCGAGGACAACGGGCCGGGCATCCCCGATGATTTCAAGCCTAAGATATTCAACAGGACGCTGAAGGGCACTAATAGTGCCAGGGGTATGGGCCTCGGGTTGTACCTGGTCAAGTCGCTCGTGGACAGTTATGGCGGCCGCGTATGGGTGGAAGACCGGATATTCGGCGACCACACTAAAGGGGCGAAGTTCGTGGTCATGCTGCCTGCCGTCGATGAGCAGGCGCATCGGCCATAAAAAAGTACAAAATTTGTATTATTTCAGCATAATAATGGTGGTTTATTCATTTATTTATGTGTGTTTCGCTTCATCCATTGTATACCATACATACATATTTATATAATGTGATATATTATTTATATAGCAGAATATATATCTGCGTGAGTAATTTCAATGAGAGACTATGGATTTAGGAGCCAGAGGAACTTTGGCCCAAGAGAAATGCATAAGGCGACTTGTTCTGATTGCGGTAAAGAATGCGAAGTACCTTTTAACCCTACCCAGGGTCGACCGGTATATTGCCAGGAATGCTTCCCGAAACACAGGAAGCCCAGGTACTAGAACTAATTTACCCGGTTTAAAGCAGATCAATTCCGACAGATAGATAAATAATACGAAGAGTCACATCTTCGTATCCAATATTTTATCGTCCGATCCTTAAAGTATTTTTATCAATTTTTAAGTATAATTAAATTTTTTATAATTACTATATATAGTATGATAGCACTATAACTATGAAGGTGAAAAACTGTATAAACCACATAATCGGGGTGGCAAGAAACCGACAAACACTAGCGGTGAGGTCACCAGGGTAAGAGTCCCTAGAGAAGCCAATGGAGAAATTTTAGGTACAGTGACGAAGATGCTCGGAGCTTACCACTTAAGCGTCCAATGCCTGGATGACGTGACGAGGATGTGCCGCATCAGGGGCAAGATGAAAAAGAGGACGTGGGTACGCGAAGGCGATACCGTGATCGTGGTACCATGGTCGTTCCAGGACGAGAAAGGCGACGTGACCTGGAGATACACCGGGCCGCAGACGAACTGGCTCCAGAGAAAAGGATTCCTGGATTGAAATACGACTGGTCATTATTAACAACATGGATACGTTCACGGCCCATTTTTGCTATTCGATAAAACAAAAAAAGCGTCAGGTAGTAATCAATAAGCCGCACATCGACTGAGCCAGGCCGATCTGATCAGGCCCGGAGATCATACGAAGGGAGCCGGTTTTTAGTCTATTTGCCCGTAGCGGAGGGTGGGCATGGAGAATAATATGAGCGTTGCCATCGTGGACGATGAGGTACAATCGGTGAAGACGTATGAGCTGCTTTTCAAAAAGCGATGCATACCCATGTCCTTCGCCGCCTATGACGGCGAATAGGCGATCGAGAAGTTTAAGAGGGCCGACCCTTACGCCCGACCCTAATTCGACGGTTACGCCAACTCCGACGCCAACGCCCACTTCTAAACCGCCTATCGTCGCCAGCCCGTTCGCTACGCCGCTGTCGTCGCCCATAGCTACGCCCCTAAAGACACAGTCCCCCGGATTCGCCACGCTACTGGCAATGGGATGCTTGCTGGGAGCCGCCTATATGCTGATCAAGAAGAAGTAACTGATAGCCAACAATTTGATATTCAAAAAGATTGACTATTTTAAACGAAGTAACCCGTAAAAAATGGTGGGGCCACGGCGATTTGAACGCCGGTCTCAAGACCCCCAGTCTTGAAGGATGGACCAGGCTACCCTATGGCCCCATAGAATTCAACGTAGGCTTAGAGTGTTATTTTACGTATATATGGTTTTTGATGGAAATCGTGTATTAATTGGCCTGATGCCCTAAAATAATCCGGTGATAGTTGTATAAAAGGAGTCCGAAGTACCCTCAGCATGATAATGCTTAAGATACATAGCAGACTATATTTTTTAAATCGAATTGATAATACATAGCATTTAGCATGATGCTCCGCAATAAAAAATAAGCCGTATCCTATATGTACCTATAAATTAAAAGTAAATGTCATAGAGAGCACATACCACAGTAAGCCAGGAGGGATGGACTCGATAGACCTTGACGAGAAGGACAGGAAGATCGTCTCGCTCTTTGAGAAGGACCCGGATGTTTCCCAGGTCGAGATCGCCGAGCAGGTAGGCCTCTCGCAGCCCACCGTCGGCGCCCGCATCAGCAAGCTAAAACAGTCGGGCGTCATTTCGACCACGGCCGGCATGAACCTCATGAAGGTCGGGCTTAAGCTCGCCAAAGTGGATATTACCACTAAAAATTCCATCGACGTGCTCAACCAGTTCAAAGCCTGCCCATGTTTCCTGAACGGCTTCGTCGTTTCGGGAAAAGAGAACCTTAGCCTGTTTTTCATCGCCGAGGACATTTCCACCATCGAGGCCATTATCGATAAGCACATCCGCAGCCACCCGTCCGTCATGGACGTCGACCTTGGCATAATCATTACCACCATTAACGACCTCATTTTGCCCGTGAAGCTCAACGTGGAAAAAGCAGATAAGACGCCCTGCGGCTTTGATTGTATAGAGTGCGACTATTATAAGAACAACCGTTGTCTCGGGTGCTCCGCGTCCAAAGCGTACAAGGGCACTTTCTGGTAAAAACCACGGCGAACATGGCGTTTCTTTTTATAAACACGGCGGATACACGGCGATACAGATTCTTTTATGGTCACTTGTTCAAAGATTCCGCCTTCCTTTGAAGAGGTTTGTGTTGCTCGTTTAAAATCGTATGCAAGGGTTTTTATTAGTACGCGGCCCCGACGTACGCCTCGGGCAGATGCCATAAGCCTATATACTATTAATGATATGTGTTTTTAATTATGTTGACGAAGAGCCATAGGCTGGTCTACGTTTTTAGTGGCTGGGTACTCGCAGTGCTGTCATTGCTGGCGTTATTCAACAGCGTAAATTACGAATATTTTTTCGTGCTCTGCCTCATCGGCTTCCTCGTCATCGTGGAGTTGAGCGGCCCTTTTACCGTTAAGCCCGCCTGGCGTTCCAGGGTAAACATCGTAATAATACTCGGCGTACTATTATTCACCCTCATCATAGTAGAAAAGGTGCTGGCCATCCTGAACATATCCATATAGCAGGGATTGGGATAATGAGCGGCAAGGTCACTGGTCCTTCTAAGCTGTCCATAGCACTCGTCCTGTTATTACTGATGACGACGTGCGCCCCGGGCCATGGCCAGGTGGTGCACGAAAACCCCGGCACGGCGGTCCCCAGCCGCGGCCAGCCCATCGATGACCGGATGGCGTCGCTCCTGGAAAAGATGATGGTGGACCTGGACGGCATCTCGGCGGCCGTCGAGGGAGGGAATTTTACCGCGGCGAGGGCGTCCTATTCCACGTTCTATTCCTCATTCACCACATACGACGGCCTATTATGGCAGCTCAACCTATCGGAGTCGGACTACCGGTCCATCGCCGCTCAAATGAACTTCACCAATGACCAGGCCCGGGCGATCATCGACCAGGCCGAAGCCTACAAGATAAGCAGCGTCCAGCATGACCGGGCATTATCCGGCGGCGACACGACGAACGCCAGCTCTTATGCGGCCCGTGCGAGGGATAGCTATGCCAATATCTCTTCATCCTATGGCGGCTTGAAGAATAATGCCTCCCTCCTGGGGCGTTTCCTCACGGACCGCGGCCTCGATACCGGGCATCTCGACAGCTCCATCGGCAGCCTGGACAGGCTTATGGTCCAGTATAATATTACATATAAGAACCTGAGCATCGCCACGAATGGACCCGCGCTGTGGCTGAATTCTGACCGGAGCAACCTGTCGGTCGGCGACGAGGCCATCCTCCGCGCCTCCCTGAAAGACGTGAACGGGACGCCGATGGGCGGCGAGAAAGTGATGGTCTACGTGGACGGCGACCCGGCGGGCATTTTCGTGACCGATATCGGCGGGGAAGGCTCGGCGAGGTATATCATACCGATCAACGTATCCGGGGACCATGTGCCGGCCCATGCGGAATACGTGCCTGCCTCCGGGCCCATCGCCGTGAGTAATTATGTCGACCTCTACGTTCAGGACCTGCCCTCGACCGTCACCATCAACCTTAGCTGGAACAGCGCTTCGTTCGGCGATACGGTGAACGTTACCGGCGGATTGGCGGCCGGCGGCCAGCCCATGCCCGACCGGCCCATCGAGATATCGTTCAACGGCTCCCCCGTCGCGGCCGTACGCACCGACGCGGACGGCTCGTACTCATATGCGCTTCCGGTTGACCCCTCGATGCCCGTCGGGATATACATCGTTAATGCTTCTTATCATCGAAATCCGGACGACCTTCTGCTGAACTCGTCCTCACCCGATGTAATGCTGGGCATCTATGCCCGGGCCACGCGTTTAACGATGGACGCCCCTGGCACGCTGAGCCCGGGCAGCATCGCGGGCTTCACGGGATCGCTGGTGACTGAAAACGGCTTCCCGGTAGCCGGGGCGAACGTCACCGTATACATCGATGGGGCCGCGGCGAGCACGGGAATGACCGATATCGACGGCAACTATAGCGTGGCGGCCATCGTCCCGCAAAACGCTTCGGCCGGCGACCATGATGTTTATGCGAGCTTTAGCCCGGGGGCGGGGAAGGCGCTCATGGAGTCATCCACCGCCCCCGTCGTCGTCTCATTCGGGGACGGCGGTCAGAAGCGTGAGGAGAGTGGCATTCCCTTTGAGTGGTCCGTCGTGCTCGGCGTTTTTGTCCTGCTCATCGTAGCCGTGGCGGCAACACTCCTTTACCGGAGATACGCCGTACGGAAGCCCGAAAAAGCCATTGGGCCAGTCGAGGCGCCCGTCTTCACTCCCGCGGAGGCCGTCATCGCCCCTGAAAAATCGGCCTTTAGCGTTGAAGAGGAGATCGCCCTTATCCGTTCATCCATTGTAGGCCCGAATATGAGGGCGGCGACGACACAGGCGTACCTCGCATCGCGAAAATTATTGGCCTCGACGGGGCTAAAGCTCGAGGGCTCGATGACTCACCACGAAGTCTATCGAGCCGCGGCGGCCAGGTTTCCCGAAGCCTCGCGACCATTTAAGTACATCGTCGACCTATACGAAAAAGCCGTTTTCGCGGGCCGGCAGCCCGCCGACAGGGAGATAGAGGAAGCCATCGACGGCCTGAAAGAGGCAGCAGCTCGCTTAAGCTTGCCGGAGGGCGGCCGGTGAAAAAGTCCACGATGCTCGTCGGGCTCGCGGCACTATTCGTGCTAGCCCTGCTGGCCGGGAGGTTCTTCCTTTCGGAAGCCGACTTCAGCATGGCCAACCCGTCCTGGAACGGGATGTACGGCACGTCGCAGGACATGGGAGTACGCCCCCTCTATGACACTTCCGGCCTGTCCGCCGTCGATAATAACGACACCCTCCTGGTCATCAGCCCCGTGAGAAACTATACGTTCGACGAGTCGTTAACCGTGGCCTCGTTCCTGCGCCGCGGGGGCAGGGTGGTGGTCGCGGACGATTTCGGGAGGGCGAACAGCCTGCTCAACGCCATCGAGGCGCCCATAGATATCAACCGTGTACCGCTATGCCAGTACGAAAATTATTATGTCAACCAGTCCTTCCCCGTTATTACGGATATTACCCTAACGCCCTACACGTCTAACGTCAGCAAGCTCGTCCTTAACCACCCGTCCGCCCTCAACGTGTCGGGAAATGCCAGCGTCATCGCCGCCACGTCAAGCGATGCCTGGCTCGATATCGATAACAGCTACAAGCTGGACAATGGCGAAAGGATGGGCACGTATCCGGTGGCTGCCAGCTATAATTATGGTGCCGGCGAGCTCATAGTCGTCAGCGATCCCGACATATTCATCGACAGCATGCTGGATAAGGGTGATAACAGGGCGTTCATGCAGGGCCTATTCCGGGGCAACGTCTGGATGGACGCGTCCCACGGCCGGGACGTCACGCCCCTGGGCTTTATCTATTACCTTATAAAATATGATATCCTCGCCCAGGCGGCCGCCCTGGCATTAGTATTAGCCTTATGCCTGGCTTTTCTCAAGCGCAATGTCATCCTGGAATATTTTTCAGGCCAAAATAAAAGAAAAAAGAATTGATTAGTAGAGTCCCATATTTTCTGTAGGATCGTTCGACTGAGTACACGGAGGGCACTCAAATACAAAGAAGAGAAAAATCGGGACTCTACCCAAAAAGAACCGACAACAAAATATATATTATCTATATCGACTTTAGATGAGAAAGATATTAAAGATTTAAGGCAACTACTCCAGGGATATGCATGGCAGTTGAGGATAAAGCGTGGGCGGCCCCTGACATTAAGGATTTTAGCTCCATGGCCACGGGCGTCGTCGAACAGGCCAGGCGGGTCATAATAGGCAAGGAGCCATTGATATACGACATATTCACGGCGCTCCTCGCGGGCGGCAACATCATGCTCGAGGGCGTGCCAGGCGTGGCCAAGACGACCATAGCCAAGGTCTTCGCCACGGCCACCGGGCTCGATTTCAAGCGGATACAGTTCGTCCCAGACATCATGCCCTCCGATATAACGGGCGCCTCCATATTCAACCAAAAAACGCTGGAGTTCGACGTCCACAAGGGCCCCATCTTCACCAACATATTGCTGGTGGACGAGATCAACCGGGCCTCGCCGAAGATCCAGTCCTCGCTGCTCGAGGCGATGGAAGAAAAACAGGTCTCCATCGACGGCATCACTTATCGGCTGCCGGAGCCTTTCATGGCCATCGCCACAGAGAATCCCATCGACATCATAGGCACCTTCCCCCTGCCGGAGGCGCAGATCGACCGTTTCATGTTCAAGCTGGACATACGCTATCCCACCTCCGACGAGGAGTTCAGCCTGCTCAAGTCGAAGAACAGCGATCCTGCTTTATCCGTGGAAAAGGTGCTGGGCAGGGATAACGTCGCCGCCATGATCGACTGTGTGAATCGTGTGTACATTGATGATAAAGTGCTCGAGTATATCAGGGACCTGGTCATAACCTCCCGCCAGCACGATAAGCTATTATTAGGCGCCAGCCCCAGGGTCTCGATCTCTCTATTAAAGGCCTCTAAAGCGGTCGCCGCGTTAAACGGCCGGGATTACGTGATACCCGACGACGTGAAATACCTGGTGCCGAAAGTGCTCAACCACCGGCTCATCCTCAAGCCCGAGTACGAGCAGGAGGGCGCCATGGTCAACGATATCATCGAAGAGCTCCTGACAAAGGTAAAGGTCCCCGCCTGATCGAGTATGGAATTAAAAGATGCCGCCTTCGCCGCGCTCGCCTTCTCGCTAATCCTGCTGCTTCTCGCTTACTTTACGGGAGGCCTGCTATTTTATATGGCGTTCGCCGTGACTGCCCTCTTCATGGCGGGGGATTACCTGTGGCTGAAGCTGGGGACAGGGCCATTGAAACGGGGCCTATCGGTATCGACGGGACTCTCGAGGAATGATCTATCCCCGGGCGCCAGCGCATCCTATACGGTGAAGGCCGCCTATGACGGGAGCCCCGGGCTTGCGGTATCTTTAGTGGCTATGATTGATGACTCCATCGAGGCGAAGCCCTCCGATAAAAAAATGGAGCTGCGGGCGGGCGAGGAGCGCACGCTGGGCATGGAGGTCGTGCCGGCGAGGTGCGGCAGCTTCGACGTGGGGCACGTGAAGGTCATCGTCTCATCGCTACTTTTCAGGGATACCTTCCTGGCAGGGAAGTACAGCCTGCTCAAGGTGCACTTGACCCTGGGTAACTCCCGGCTTCGGCCTAACGTCGTTTTCCCCACATATCATAAGTATTCCAGGGCATATGACAGCATCATCGAGAAGCGCAGCGGCAGCGATTTTTCGGGCGTGAAGGAGTATTCGGCGGGCGAAAACATAAAGCACATAGACTGGGTGCTGTCAGCGCGGGCAGGCAGGCTTATCGTGCGGGAGTATGAGGCCGAGCGCACGCTGCCCTCTTATATTCTCATCGATATGAGCCGCCCTCCCCTTGAGAACGGCAGGAGAGGTGCCGATTTTTCCATCGACATGGCCATGGCCTTCATAAATCGCCAGCTCGTGGATGGCGACAAGCTGGGGCTGATCTGCTTCTCCAGGACGGGGGTCCTGTACCACGTGAAGTCCGGGATGGGCAGGGTACATATGAATACTCTGGCGGACGTGCTCTCAAAGCTACAGTCCGCGGAGGACGATGCCGTCGCGGGATGCGGGCCCTATGTCTCAATAAGAGATCTATACGACATCGGGCAAGTTTTCGAGCGGGACGCGGGCATAAAAACACTAACGCCCATTATAGAGGAAACCTTAAAGGAATACATGCTGAACGCCCGCAACGATGGCTTCGTCCAGGCGGTATTAACGGTCACCCAGACTGTAACAAGCCCCTGCCAGATAAAAGTCGTGACCGGCCTCTCGATGGGCCTGCCAAACTTCATGAACGGCGTAAGGCTGGCTAAATATTATGGCCATTCCGTAACGGCCATCCTTAACTACCCCGCAGCAGGCGAGAATAATGAGCAGTCGATGGAGCTAAAGGCGGCCATATCGAAGCTCAGGGCTCAATCCATCAAGGTAATATCGCCGGGCCAGGCCGATACGCCCGAAAGCGTATTATTCGAAGGCAGGATCAATAGTGACAGGAGGAGCATTAGGGGATGATCGAATGAATAAGGAGGACGCTTCGGGCTCGGGGAGCAGGCATGTAGCCTTTTGGAACATCATCTCCCGAAACCGCATTACGGCCATAGCGGCTGCTTTCGCCCTGCTCGGCATCGCTCTGCTGGGCCTCTGGCTGCTCACCAACGACGGCTCGTCCATGTCCATGCTATTATCTATGGCCGGCATTGGCATAATATCGCTATCCGTTATGCTTTATTTTTTCTCGCCATCGAACTATTTGAGGGATACCGTATGCGATGCGATGGCGATCTCGGACATCATGACCATCAACAAGGTCCTGTCATCGCTTCTGGTCGAGTCGGCAGGCATATATATCCCGGGTAGCGATGGCGTGGTCAAGGTTTTCATACCCGTGTCCCGCCCCGGAGAAAATGAGATCGGCTTGATCCGCCCGGGGACAGACGTTTTTGACGTTAAGGGGCCTGTCAAGGGGATCTCCCTGTCCCCCCCGGGCTATGGGCTTTTTCAGCACGCCGTCGGCATCGGGGCGGTTTTCACGCCGGAAGGCCTGGAGAGCGAGGTAAAGGACGTTATCGAGAACGGCCTGGAACTGGCCGCCTCGGCCAGCGTTAAGCGCGAGGGGGGCCAAGTCATGGTATCGCTACGGGATCTGGTGAGCCACGGCATGTGCCGGTCCATACGCGCCGCAGACCCGAACGTCTGCATGCGAACGGGATGCCCGATATGCAGTTTCGTGGCATGCATGATCGCTTCGGGGACTGGGAAAAAGGCTAGGCTAAAGAGCGTTAACGCGGGCGACAGGACAATAAATTTAACTTATGAGCTTATTTGAGGATAATTATGGCAGCTGTGGATACTAGCGACAGGTCAAACGTCGAGCTAAACCCGGGAGAGTTCATACTGGATATGGCCACGGACCTGAAGCTTATCGTCGGATTTACCCTGGCCGCCCTGGTTTTTATTTACGCCCCCGTCCTCAACGAGACGATCATCAGGTCGGCGCTGGGCCTTGTCATGGTGCTTTTCGTGCCGGGCTATGCCCTGATAGCGGCCCTTTTCCCCGGCAAGAAGGACATCGACGGCATCGAGAGGGCCGCCCTCTCGTTCGGCCTGAGCATCGCCGTCTCTCCTTTAATAGGGCTGGGCCTGAACTATACCCCGTGGGGCATAAGGCTCGACCCCATCGTGGTGTGCCTCACGATATTTACGCTGGCCTGCGTGCTCGTGGCCAATAAGCGGCGGCACGGCCTCCCTAAAGAGGAGCGCTTTCACGTCGACTTTCCCGGTATCTACGGGCAGTTTAAAGGCGAGGTGCTGGCCGGCGATAAAACGCGGCTCGATAAAGCGCTCACCGTCATCCTCATCGCTTCCATCCTGCTGTCCATCGTAACCCTCGCGTACGTTATAGCCGTGCCAAAGCAAGGCGAAAAGTTCACGGAGTTCTACATCCTCGGGCCCGAGGGCAAGGCGGATAAGTACCCCACGAGGTTCAACATCGGGGACTCAAAGCCCGTCATCGTCGGCATCGTGAACCACGAGTACAGGGACGTGACCTATGACCTCGTGGTCTCGCTCAACGATACAGCCAACGTTACAAGTCTTCATTCCGAGCGACTGACGCTAGGCGATAACCAGACGTGGGAAAAGCCCGTTAATCTAACGCCGGACATGGCCGGCACTAACATGAGGATGGAATTTTTATTGTACGCCGACGGTAACATGACGGCCCCGTACAGGGAATGCCACCTGTGGGTCAACGTGACGAGCCCCCAATGAACCAGGGCCTTGGCGGTTCACTTCTTTTCCCACTTATACAAGTCCATGACCTGCGCCAGCGTCTTGCCGCGCTCGATCTCCGTGCGCACGCGGTCCTCGGACTTCTTGACCTCAAGCGCCCGCCGGGCCACCTCGTAGGCCCGCTCGGCGGGCACGACCATGACGCCGTTATCGTCGCCGACTATCCAGTCGCCAGGTTTCACCCGCAAGCCGCCACAGGTGATCTCGGCATTGATCTCGCCCATGCCTTTGGGGTCCCCCGCGTTGGGGACGCTCGCCGAGGCGAAGGCGGGAAATCTTATACGGCGAATGTCGTCCACGTCCCTGATGGCGCCTTCGATGACCACGCCCGCTATCCCTTTCTGCTGGCATCCCCTCGAGGCTAACTCGCCCCAGGGGGCGACGTAGTTGCTGCCATTATAAATTACTATGACATCGCCTTTTTGTGCCACGTCCGACGCTTCTACGGGCTTCGCCCAATCCCCGGGGAAGGTCTGGACCGTCACGGCCCTGCCCGCCATCTTGATGCCCTCGTAGAGCGGCTTCACGTCCCTCATGGCGGGTGCCCGGTGCATGGCGTCCGATATGTTGGGCGTGGAGACCTGCATGAACAGCTCCCGCGTCTCCTCGTCCAGGGACTTCTTTTCCCTGATGATGTAGTGCTTGCCGGCCGCGTCGATGCTCTCCCTTATGCGCCTCGTTGATGCGGTCACGTCCTTCGCCCTTATGATATTGCCGCCCACTATGACGATGTCCGCCCCCAGCGCCGCCGCAGTGGCCGCGGAGTCGGCGTCGAGGCCGCCGGCAACGGCTATCTTAACGGAGACCGCATTCCTCACCGCTTTAAGGGTTTCGAGCGGGTCCTTTCCCACCATTTGCTGGTCGATGCCCACGTGCACGCCTATGATGTCGGCGCCCAGCTCCTGTAAGCGGACAGCGCGGGCGACGGGATCGCTTATGTTTATCAGGTCGACCATGAGCTTTGCGCCATACTTGCGGGCCGACCGCACGGCGTCCTCGACCGTCGAGTCGTGGCTCGCCCCCAGTATGCTGACTATGCCGGCGCCAGACTTGACGGCCATCTCCACCTCGATGGCGCCTGTGTCCATGGTCTTCATGTCCGCCACGATGACGTGGTCCTTGAACGCCTCCTTGAGCGTTCGTACTGCGTTCATGCCCTCGCTCTTGATGAGTGGGGTGCCGGCCTCCAGATAATCCGCTCCGCCGGCGATGGCCTCACGGGCGATGTTGACGGCGCGCCGCAGTTCCACCTCGTCGAGCGCGACCTGTAGAATGGGTTTCATGTAAGTTCAACTATAACTTAATCGAAAGATGGATAAAGCTTTCGAGGTTTTTACTAAGCCGGGCTAAATATTTGCACGGCGGCTTTTTGTTTCAGGGCTTCTTAAAGAAAAGGTTATATTCTTATCGTTAATTAATTACTTGTTACCGGTGTTGACCTGAAGCGCAAGGATGATATTCAAATTTGGGGGCCTCCTACAGCTTGTTAGACCGGTGTGCGCTCATGTGGTGTGTGGGGCTATGGGGCAAACTGATAACGATGAAAAAAGCATATTAAAAAAGAACTCGAGCTCAAAACACGCTCGAATTATTAGCCCGTTCGGCTACATCTCTACCATATACAGGGGGATGTTCCCTCTATTTATGATCTTATTGCTTATACTTGCCATTTTACCGGCTCAGTCCCAGAACAGTCCCGATGGCTCTAGCGTATCGACTTATATCGTCGTATTTAATGACACGCCCGGCGTATCGGCTACCGCGTCATCTAATAGGGTAGTGGACATGGTTTCCTCATACGGCGGGGACGTGAAGTATCGCTATCATATCATCAATGGCATGGCGGTCACGATACCCGATTCACGGGCAGGGCAGTTAAGCATGCTGCCCAACGTTAAGTATGTTGAAAAGGATGGGCAGGCATACTTAATGCTTAACCAGTCCGTTCCGCAGATTGGCGCTAATGAGGCATGGGCGGAAGGCTTTACTGGTGAAGGCGTAAAAGTGGGTTTGATCGATACTGGCGTTAATGCCAGCCACCCAGACCTTAACAACGGAAAAGTAATATCATGGGCGGACTTCGTCTATGGATTAAATACTACGCCCTATGATGGTATGGGCCATGGTACCCATTGCGCCGGAATCATTGCCGGCACGGGAAATGCTTCGACCGGCACGGGAAATGCTTCGAGATCCGACCCCAATGGTACTAAAAAAGGCGTAGCCCCTAACGCCAGCCTTATAGTCGCACAAGTATTTGATTATTCTACAGAATCGGCTAGTTACGATGATATAGTCCGGGCAATAGAGTGGGCAGTAGATAACCATGCACAAGTCATATCCATGTCCCTAGGCGGCCCGCATAGCCAATACTTGAATGATGCTATTAACAACACCATATCGCGGGGTGTAATAGTCGTTGTCGCCGCGGGTAATTCCGGGCCTAGTTATGGCACAATAAAATGCCCGGGAGATAACCCCAACGTTATCACTGTCGGTGCGGTTGATAAAAACGATGTCATTGCTTCGTTCAGCTCAAGAGGGCCTAACGTGGATAATAGTATTAAGCCCGATGTATCTAACGTGGGAGTAAGCGTATGGTCAGCAGATGCATCTTCATCCGGGTATGTCAGCATGAGCGGAACCTCGATGGCCACCCCGATGACGACTGGCACAGTGGCGCTCATGTTGCAAAAAAACCCCTCCCTAACGCCTGCTCAGGTAAAATATATCCTGCAGAGGACAGCAAAACCGCTAGGCGGTGCCCAACCTAACAATAATTATGGCTGGGGCCGCGTATATGCTAATTATTCGGTGGATAATGCCACATTTGGTTCGTTGCAATTCAATCTATCCACATATTACGTGAACGAGAGAGACGGGACCGTGACCCTTAATGTTACAAAGACAGGTAATACCGTTTTCCCGGTAAGCGTGAACTATGCCACGGCGGACGGGACGGCGCTGGATGGGGTCAATTACCAGGCCAGGAGCGGTACTTTGACTTTCCAGCCCACGGACGTATTCAAGACCTTCACAGTGAACATCCGGGATGATGGCATTTACGGTCCGCAAAAATATTTCACGGTCGGCCTGACGTCACCGGTCAACGCCACCCTCGTCGTGCCCGTCTCCGCACAGGTGTTTATAAACGATAACGATTTTGGGGCGTCTTTTACGAGCAATGTCACGAGCGGCGCATCACCGCTGACAGTCCAGTTCAACGATACCTCCGTCGGTATGTTCACGGACTGGCAGTGGAACTTCGGTGACGTCACCGGTAACTCCACCGTTCGTAACGCGACGCATACGTTTACGAACTCGGGCCCGGCTGCCGTGGCATTCACGATCACATTGACGGCGAGCAATGCCACTGATAGCAGCACCAGGCAAATCGCGGATCTCATCACGGTAAACCCGCAGCCGCCCGCAGCTAACTTTATGAGCAACGTCACGGCAGGTCATTCACCGCTGACGGTCCAGTTCACCGATACGAGCACCGGAACGGTCAATGCCTGGCAATGGAGCTTCGGCGATGGCACCGGTAATGCTACGACACAGAACCCTATCCATACGTTTACGAATAGCGGCGCTACGAACGTCACGTACACCGTAACGTTGACTGTCTTCAACGACGGAGGCCGTAGTACCAAGCAGGTGATCGGCTACATCCTGGCGATACCGCAAAAGCCTGTCGCCAACTTCACCAGTAATAGGACAATGGGTAATGTACCAATGACCGTACAGTTTACCGATTCATCCACGGGAGGCACGGCCAATGCCTGGCAGTGGAATTTCGGCGACGGTACAGGTAATGCTACGGTAAGAAACCCGTTACATATGTTCAATGCTACCGGTAACTATTCGGTTACACTTACGGCATTCAATGCGGGAGGAAATAATACCGCTACAAAGGTAAATTACATTAACATAACTAATGTCAGTATTGAGTTGTATACATATGAACTAGTGCCTGGCTGGAACCTTATCTCTGTGCCGCTGAACTTATCCAATAACAGTATAGATGAATTCTTCCCGGCTGATGTAAAGACCGGTATTGTAGATGTATGGGGCTGGAATGAGTCGAGGCAGAATTTCATGTTCTATTCATTGGATCTCATATTCCGCAGGTAGGATTTGAGGTTTTTAATTTTCGGTCGTATGGATGAGATGGGTTAAGTTTTTAGTTTGGTAATGGCTTGTTTTGTTTAGGGTTGGATTGGATTTGAAAGCTACGAGCAAG